>Ga0233415_10001041_pt1 | contig 12375 bp, 20 predicted proteins | sample Na_anoxic_12_MG_FD_188631 | JGI IMG/M metagenome (GOLD analysis project Ga0233415, IMG submission 188631) | Seawater microbial communities from Saanich Inlet, British Columbia, Canada - Na_anoxic_12_MG | ecosystem: Environmental > Aquatic > Marine > Inlet | place: Canada: British Columbia... | reverse complement strand
CGTGTGATTTGGCGTTATATGATATAAGATCCTCATCAATCTTATATCCTTCAATACCATCTACATTTTGTAAATCTAGCTTAAATGAGTGAATATCTGTATCACTTATTATATGTATATTTTGACTAGCTTTTGACGAAAACTGTAAATCATTGTCAGAATATGAGTTTGCACCACATAAACTAGCTGATCTTGCATAGAAATCTGTGATAAGAGTAGCATGTAAATGACCATATAATGCAAAATCAATCTTGATACCCATATCTGAGTATTTTCCTCTAATACTCTGCATGGATTTCATATGATTAGCTTTTATCTGGTTTCCATGTAATAGAAGAATGTTTTTTCCATTGAGATTGACAACATTTTCACCAGCAGAACCATCAATAAAATTTACTTCTGAATCATGTCTAAACATCAACTTCAACATTTCATTGACATTATAATCATAATTATCAGTCAACATTACCTCAGATGAACCATATTCATCTTTAACTCTACCCTCATTTCCCGATACAGATGCAACAGACACATCATATTCGTAGGATAGATCTAAAATAACCTGCTCAAGTAGAATAGCTGATAGAGATGATGCTTTTGCCCTGTTGGTAGCCTGATTCAAAAGCTCATCTAATCTCCTGTCAGAATTGATTAAATCACCTGTGAATGCAATCAAAACCTTATCTATATGATATGCATCAAATATTCTTTTGGCCTCAACAACCATCTTCCTAAGCCTTTTAGATGCTATTTTGAAATCATATTGATTATTTCTTATATTGATCAATTCATTGAAATGTGTATCTGTGATATGAAAAATACCTGCATGTGTATCTATGTTATAACTATGATGTGTTGGTATATCATGTTTGGGTCTATTTTCAAAGATTTTAACTAACTCTTTAGTATATACATTTACAGCATTATCATACCTATATTCTTCTCTAATTTTTCTCTCAATTCTCTGTTGATCTTTCAGTCTCTGATTTTTCTTTTCAAGATCTAAAGAATGAACTAAAATTTCACCAACATTATCTTCATTTAACACTTCTGGTTCTGGATCATAAAAATGTGATATTACCTTCCTAACATACCGATCATTACAAGAAAGTACAACTGCAATATCTCTTGATGAATATGTTGGGTTTTCTTCTTTTAGTTGTAAAATATCCCTTTGTAGTTGAGTTAAAATTTTGCCTTTATCCATAAATATCCTTTTTATTGAATGATTTTATTTGAGATGATTTTCATAAGAAGTTCATTTTCTTCCTCTGTCAATACCTCATCAATAGCCTTTTTAGCTTCATTTTCCTCATCTGACACATTTTCTTTTAATAGAAATGCTGCAAGAATAAACTGTAAATAGTTTGAACTTGGTAGGAATTTCAATATGATAGACTTGATTTTCCTAACCAAATTTTCAAACAGTCCCAATGATTTCTTCTCTTCATTTGTTTTTGGTTCTCTTAACTTCTTACCCTTTAGATCAATAAGCCCTAATTTGTAGGCTTTCCAATCCTTAAAGGGTTTAGATAAAAGGGTAACAAACATAATTGCCTGTAGTTTACCAAATGCACCCATTATTAAATCTCCATAAATGTATTTGCAACATCATCAAAACCAATATTAAATATCTCTGACAATGCAATAATTTGTTTTTGATATGCACTATGGATATAATCTAAGTATTCATTAACCATATCCATATCTTCAATAGCCTTTGTTTTTAACTCTGATAGGACAGTATTACCTTCAATCAATTCTGATATTTCACCCTTTAAACTATCTGATGCCTCAAAAATAGGACAATCATAATCAACTTTTTTTACACTATCTTTCACACCTGCCTCCAGAAACATCTTATTGAAATCCATAATAATATCCTTTGTTTTAACTATTTACTATTTAAACATATTCTATATCATATCTAATTGTATCATAACCAGCAAATGATGATAAGTGTTCCCATACCTCAGATCTATGCCATGCACCAAATTCTGCCATGTCTGCCATAAGTTCACCTTTTAGATGGAGTGAATCTGATAATATCACAACATTACATTTAAGATCAGCTCTATCACATGATATATGTGTTCCATTTCTACAGATATGTTCTATTTTGGTATCATTTTTAATCATTTTAAATCTCCACAATAAAAATTTTTAACTCCTGTTATATCAAAAAATTCATTTGCGTACCAAAATTTTTCAGAATCTTTCAATATTACAAATAATTCCTCTTCATCATGAATATATCCTACTTTGAGCATTTCAAAAAAAGGATCATCATAAATAACACATTTTCTCAATAAGACAACCTCATATTTTTCAACCATTTTAGCCCTCATCAAAAAGTTCATTAATATCCGAAGATACACATGTATCTGCAACTCCTGCATCTGACCTTCTTTTCATCTTTTCTATCAATGCAATAGTCTTTTCTGAGTTTTTAATAAATGGAACATCATCATGTTCTTTCTTTATATCACATAACATTGCCATTTCAAAAAGTGTAGTAAAAGGTGTTTTATGTCCAGTAATGCCACCAAACCTATTTTTGAGATATTTCCATATGATAACATTTTGTGCTTGAAGATCCTCATTAGTATACATTGCAACCAATAAATCAACAGTTGCAGGTAAACCATATGATTCAGCAGTATCTCTCATGGTAGGATTAGCACTATCAGCACCACCTCTATTTAGCTGTGTGGCTGTTAAACCAGCATAACCCATATCAACCATCAAACCCCTTAACTCTTCTGCTATGGACTTAATCATGGTGTATGAGTCCGCATTTGAATACCTGTCTGATCTCATGAGATTAACATAATCAACTATAAGAATGTCAGGTTCAAATCCTTCCTTAATCTTTAACTCATTACAAAGATTCCTGATATCATTTGTTCCCGCTCCGGCAGTTGGAAATTCTCTAATAAATAAATCACCATGTCCATCCTGCCAAGATGATTTGACACTACTATGGAAATTATCATATGTTAGAGATGGAATATCATTGATTTCCATGTCAATAAAATTAGCATCAAATAATTGACTTATCTTTTCCTCACTCATTTCAAGAGTGACATATAGTACATTATACCCATTTCTCACATAAGATGCACCTAATGACACCATAGACATAGTTTTACCACTATGAGTATCACCAACCAACAATGATAATGCCTTTGGTTCTATTCCTCCACCACATACCAAATTAAACTCACTGAGATGAGATTTAAACTTTTTCTTGACACTTGTCATAGACTCATATCTTCTTTTGATATCATCATCCTTGAAATAATTTATACCTATATTATTTTTGAATGATATACTAAGTGCATCTCTTATCAACTCTTCAATCTTAGTATTTGGTTTCTCTTTATCTTCATATATTGAAACAGAACTAAAAATTGCATTTTCCATTGCCTTATCTTTGCAAAATTGCTCTGTTTCATCCATCAACCATTCAAAATCTAACTCTTCATCATAATTTGATTGAATGTCCGATAGATCCTCTTTGACTTCATTAAAAGCAGATTCGTTAATATTATCAATCTTTTGAACAGCATTCATAATTGCTGTATATGTTGGTTTCCTATGGTATTTATTAACCAAAGTTTTGATTATTTTGTATATTAGTTTCCCTGAATACGTCCCAAAAAAGTCCTTCCTCAGATGTGGAAGGACTTTTACAAGGTACTCTTGATTTTCAATCAGTTGTTTTAATACTATATTATCCACTATTTCACCGCATCTGTTAAAACATTATATTCTCTAGTATAACCATCCTTTTCCCAACACTGGCCCTTAAGCTCAAATGTTGATAATGAGGGTATTTGAGTTAAATTTGGGTCATTACATTTCTGACAAACAACAACATCTGTTGATTTGACAACCAAATACTCAAATTCATTATCGCATTTCTGACACTTATATTCATATATCGGCATTCTAATCCTCTTCTAAAATTTCTTTAATATTTCTTTGAACCTCTTCCCTTACCTCCTCATCTGTATAATTCTCTGATTCTTCAAATTTACAAATGAGCTTATTATCCTTAACCCCTATCATAACAATAATGTCGTATTTTTGCAAGTGAAAAGCAGTCAATTCAGGATCTTTCTTTTTATTCCATAATCTCATCTTTATCATCTTCCATAATGATACTATCATCTGAATCCTCCATTTCATCATCTATATCATCCATGAATGTATCTCCACCAAATGTAAAATTCTCATACACTGCATCTCTGACAGCCTGTAAATTTTGTTCATTCTTAAAATACTTTGACTGATTTTCCCTGATAGATTTCATTGTTGCCTTGGTTCCATCTGCAAGAATCCAAGAATATCCATCTTTCTTAAATACTTTAAGTTCATTAGCAAGATCATATAGATACGAATATTTGTTAATACCCTTCTTGAAATTTAGTGCAACTACAACAGATTTTCCCTCTTGCATAAATCTTGACTTACCAGCAGTCAATTGGAGCAATGAACCAATATGTTCAGTACCATCTTTCTGTTTCTTCTTATTAATCAATAAAGATACATCTTTCATGTATGCCACACCAGATCCACCACTTTCAACAGGTGGTTTATATTGATCTAATGATGCATATATATGATTAACAATGACAAATGGACATTGAGACATGGATAATTTTAACGAAACCACTCTTGCAAAACTCTTAATCATCTTTGCCTTGGTCATATCTACTGTATTTTTACTATTGCCAGCATCCTCTGTTTCTTTCTCAGTACCAAGCATACCCAAAGAATCAAGGACAAAAATGAAATGTTCTTGCTCATCTTCTGGTACTGGTTTAAAATCTTTGATCTTTGTTCTTACAATCTTTTTTGTTTTCTCTGACTTTGTTCTAGTATAACCATATTTTGTATCATTGATCATATCAAGTAACTGGACCATCTGATTCCTAGTTTCCTCTACAGTAGATACAGGTAAGATAATCATACTCTCTTCTGGTATCTTTGCCTTTCTAGCCATATCAACCGTACTAGAACCTTCAGACTCAAAAAATATTGCCTTTGCATTTGGTTTTGATTTCAAATACATCTTGATCATCAATATTGTCAATAGTGATTTTCCTGTGGATTCAGCACCTGACATGGTAATTCTCTTACCAGCAGGAAATCCCTTGAACATATCACCATCAGATAACATTGCATTCAATACATAACACCCTGAATCAATCCACTCCTTGACCTCATATGGATTTTCCTCATTCATCTTAAATGCAAAATCATTGTTCTTTCTAGCAGTCTTCACCAACTTATCAAACAGTGTATCTTTTTTTGCCATTAAACAGTCTCCTCATTTATTAATCCAGTACTACCAAAACCACCTTCACCTCTATCAGAATCCATATCAATATTTTCAACCTGATTTATTGTTCCGGTCCATACTGGTGTTATAATAAACTGTGATATTTTCTCACCCTTTCTGATAGTTATAGCATGATTACCATGATTAAATAGGTGTAACATGATATTTCCCCTATACCCTGAGTCAATAACACAGGCACCCAAAACCAACTTATCCTTTACAGCTCTACCTGACTTATTTTTCATAATCATAGCAAAACCTTCTGAAAACTGACATCTCCATCCAAGATCAATCAAAATATCCTTGTTCGGATAGATATCAACTGTCTCCAATGCAAATACATCATAACCAGCATCACTATTATTTGCCCTTTGAGGCATAATAGCATCATTATGTACTAGTTCAACATCCATATTAAATTGATGGAATGGATTATTTGATAAATAAACTGGTGTTCCTATATAAGTATTATCATTCATTTGTTCTATTTACTCCTTTGTTTATATTTTTCGTGAATTGCCTCTACTACTGCCGATATTTCATCATTTGTTTCAATCTCAATTACACTATTTACCTTCCTCCCTATAGTTTGAATAATTTTTGTTACTGACATTATCTCTGCTGTTCTTTTCATTGGTTTACCATCAATATACCCAACCACCCTATTATATTCTGTATATTTTGAACCTATCTTACTCAGACAAGTTTCAATTTCATCAATAGACATATCATAATAATCTGATAATAATGAGAGTATCATTTCAATAGAGAGTTCAGTTTCAATAGCAATTTCATCAATAATAATTTCAACAACAATACTAAATTCTGTTACATTACGATATTTATCAGGAATCTTCATTGATAATCCTTTGAAAGGTAAACTTTGAATCAGCACCTATAATATCCATATATTCAATAGTACCTACAGCCTGATCCTTTTCATATTCCAACATGTTTTCTTCTGACCACCCTTCTGGATAATTTTCTGGATTTAATGTTACAATTGCTGTTCTAACTTCTGTTACCCTGTATTTCATATAACTACCTCCAATTTTTATATTAACTTTAAGACAGTTTAACTCAATTCTGTCTTAAAGTCAAGACACATTATAAAGTTAATCTATATTGTCCAATAAAATATGCATCTGTAAGATCATATAGAGTTTCATAATCATAACAATTCTCCTTTATATATGTATCAAACTTTACCAATATATCACTAGGCAACATATCAACCACAATTTCCTTCAGATAAATTTTCTTATCATAATTCTTTTTAGCATAGTCCCTATCTTCTTTTGTAGTGATTGAATTTCTCCATTCAGTGACGGGAACAACACCTATCCAAGTTTCTTGATAACAGACATAATATATGGTTCTGATTATCCAATGCATACCATCAATGACATCCCTTTTAGCAGATTGTGCCATAAAAGATAATCCTTCTATCACAAGATCTGTATCATGACTTCCTTTTGAGGATATACAATCAGCAATATGGTATAGTCTATCCTCTTCATATACAGTATCAAGATGATCTGTTTTAACTATACCAAAATCCTTTAGTTCTTTTGTTTTTTGATTAAATAAACACCATCCTGTAGATCTCAATGAAGGATCTACAGACAATAAAAATTCATGTTCCAAATTTATCTCCTTAAAATATGTAGAGATTAAATCAATAATCTCCGCACAATTTACCTATTGTAATATTAGTTGTGAAAATTTCTTTTTGAGTGCAACATATGATTCATCAAATCTACCAGAAAGTTCTTTTCTATGTGATATGGTAAATGTGGTATACCCCATCTGTTTTAACTTCTCAAGGATCTCTATCAACCCCTCAAGTCCATCAGAATCAAGGTTTGCGTCTGCTACCTCATCAAGTATCAAGATATTAGATGTAACATACTCACGGCTCTTAGATACGTTCAGGAATGCAAATAAAAGACTTAGGTCAACCCTTGCCCTTTCACCAGCAGATAATGAATTGTATGATAATTTTTCATAACCCTTAACTGCAATGGTTTCTTTCATATTCTCATCAAACTGAATCCTATAATGAGCCTGAAATATTTCTAAGAATTGATTCACGTATCTATTCAGTAGAGGGATATAGTTTTTGATGATATATTGCTTGATACCCTTATCAGATAAGAGTTTAAAAGCCAAATCATAAGCCTCAGAAGTGTCATTATATCTATTCAGATATCTATTCTGTTCATCTAACTGACCTGTAAGTTTTTCTGTATTATCAACTACATCTTCCTTTGGTTTCTTCAACTCAGTAATATCATTTTCTCTATTGGTGATAGTATTGAGTTTTGAGTTTATCATTCTCTTGCTGCCTGATAATTTCTCTTGTAAAACATACTGTTCATTCTGTTTACTGGAAATATCATTACCCATTTTAGTAATCTTATCAGATACTATGGTGATTTTCTCAAAGACACCATCCAACTTTTTCATCTTAAGATCCAGCTTTTTCAGCTTCTCCTGATATTCATCATCCTTTGCTTTTAGTTCTGATATACTCTCATTAAGATTATTAACCATATTATCTTTGAAAGTAGGGTCAATCAACTGTGTACATGTTGGACATGTGTTATTATCATTGTAAAATTTTAGTGAATCTTTCTTTCCACTCATATCTTGATTATTGAGGAGTACATGATTACACCCAGTTCTCTTTATTTCATTGAGTTTTTTCATATGGGAATCATATTTTTTCTGTTGTGCATCTCTCTTAGTTGAAAGTTTATTTCTCTCAACAGATAAATCCTTAATAATATCAGTTAGTTCCTGAATTTGTTCATTTATACCAACCTCTTCACCTTCAAGAGCTTTGATTTCAGTCTTAATAGTAGAGATTTCAACCTCAATATTTTTGATTTTCTCTGAATCATCTTTATTCTGGTTTTCTATCATATCTTTAACTAGTTTAAGATTTGACTCATATTGATTAATCTTGGTTTGACAATCCCTGATAGATTCAATAATTACAGAATGTTTTGCTTTGAGATTCTTCTGTACATTTGAAAATATCTCAATATTCAGGATATCCTCAATGAAAGTTCTTTTCTCCAATGCAGTCATTTGAAGGAATGGACTATAATTAGTAGATGAAATGAAATGTGTGTTTCTCAATGTCTTTGGATTGATATTGAGAAATTGAGACATCCATTTCTGCTGATCCAATGACTTGGAATCTTGATCAAGATCAATACCATTTACAGTTATCTTGAAAATATCAGGTTTAATACCCCTTTCAATAACAATTTTCTTGTTCTTATGCTCTATTTCTAGTATAACCAGACAATTTTTCTTGTTTGTGGTATTGACTAACTGACTTTTATTAACCTTTCTGTATGGTTTACCTGTCAGTACAAAATGGAAAATATCTAATAGTGTGGACTTACCATGCCCATTAATGCCTGTGATTCCAACCGTATTGTTAGAATCAAGATTTAAAGATGTTAGTTTGTTGCCATATGACAATATATTCTTCCAGGTTAATTTTTTATATCTCATTTTATTCTCCTGCCTGTATTGTATCATATTCATTAATAATAATCTCATAACACTTCTTTTTTATCTTTTTTGGACTATCAACAGTATCAAGATATTCTGAAACCATCTTATCAAAATCCTGATCCTTAACATCTACAAGAGCCTCATCAAGAATTATGGTATTATCAATAATCTCATGTTTAATACAGTTTTCAATAATCTCAATAAGAGCAGATTCTTCAACACCTTTCATTTTCCGGTTTACATATATCTTCAGGAATTTGTCTTTGTATTGAGCAAGATCATCAAATTTGAAATCTTTATCAATGCTGATCTTAACAAAAATATCATCCACAATCTGGTGTGATTTAACATTCTTACCTATTGTTAGATATACCTTAGAGTCACCATAATCATTCCAATCCAATTGACACATTGACCCAATATAGATAATATTGCTACCTATTTTCTGCTTGAGATGAAAATGACCAGAGATGACTTTTTTAAATTTCTTGAACATCTTTGATTTTAAAGTTCCCCCACACACAATTCCTTTGGTCATCAAAGCACCATTTATAGGAAAGTGACCAAAGCAATATGTTGCATCTGAAGCCTCTATTTTAGACATACATGTATCTATATTATCATCTGTCATCCAAGGTACAAAAAGACATTTATTACTATCTACAGTCATTTCTATGGCATCAGTATCTATTATATCAACATTTTCATGATCCTTAAACAACTGCCTAATAGAACTCAATTTATTGGTGTTCTTGTAATATGCATCATGATTACCAACAATGATTATATAGTGTAAATCAGGGTCAATTAGATTATCTTTAACCAACTCCATTGTTGTCCATGTAATGGATTTTCTATTGTTGGTAGAATCACCTAAAATTATGACTGTTTTAATACCCTTAGACTTGATATCATCAATGACCTTCAAATAGGAATGGACCTGATACTTGACAAATGTATCATGGTCCTCTTTATGTCCAAAATGTAAATCACCTATAACTGCAAAACTTTCATTATCCATATTATTTGAGTTTCCTATATGTGCCTTTATTATATGAATTCCATGCAACATTACCCCTGAGTTTGAATTTTGTGATTATTTTGGATATCTTTCTTCTTTCTTTATAATCTTCAAAACTCTCACCTTCCATTCTACCAAGGCTTTTTGTGCCAAGTGCCTTGGAAATCATGGTCTTAGTTTCCTCTTCTGAGACAATCTCATCTTCTGTAATCTCATCAATCGCAATTGGATTTGCGTCCATAAATTTATTCTCCTTTAATTTTTGTGTATCTGCTATTATAACATCATATCCATTATCAATCAAGGCTTTTCGTACCGCTAAACTTGTACCCTCACCAACATCATCAACAATCATCACTTTAGGTTCATCTGTCATTAGATTTGACCTCTAGACTATCTATACAATGTGGTAGTACCAACACTCTGTTTTTTGGATTGATAGTTTTGAAAAATCCACTAAGTGCAGGAACTAGTTTATCCACAACTCTCTTTGGTGTTACTTCCTTGACCTTAAATATATATGTCTTTGGATCATCAGTAATTTCCAATTCCTGAACATATTTTTCCACAAAATCCATCATATCATCTAATTCTGTCAATTTAATCCTCCTGTAAATAACTCTTTATATGTTAAAAGCTCTATAATGCCATCCTCAAGCTGTATCAGATTGTCAACATGTCCATCTATCTGATTATATGAAAAACAAGGCATGAATGTTATGATACCATTACCAGCAAGTTTTAAACATTCTGATCTTCTATCTTCCACATAATGTGTAAACCCATTTTCCAATAGAAAATCTGACTTATCAGAAACATGTACCACATTGTAGGGTATATCATATAATATGCCATTGAGAAAATCCTTTGTATATTTAGCATACCTTTCTGATCTGTAAGTTACAAACTGTACTGGATCATCATTAAAATATGTTAACAATGACATTATTGTAGGAACACCCACAAAATGTTGTATTAAATGTGGATTCATCATTACATGTTCAATAAATTGCCATAGGTAATCTTTATCAAGATTCCAAGCATTTTCTAATGACCATTGTTCTGCTGGTGGTAATAGATGACCTAAATCATCCTCTAATAATTCCTTAAGAGGTGTGTATAAATCACCAATAGTACCATCTATATCAAAGGCTATTTTAATATCCATTCTCTCCATTCTCCTCACTTGTTAATTCAGATAAAAGAAATTTTCCGTGTTCATCTGCATATATAGTTGCATATTGTACATTGAAGGTTGTATAATCAGGAACAATTTCAACAACTTCTATTGGTGTTGGTTTTGATACAATACATACCATAGCCAACGCCAAAAGTATAAATTGAAATATAGTTATACATTTTAGCCATATTATCAAATTTCTATCTGTTGTCATAATTACCTCATCTTTTTAGCTACTAGAAAAAGGGTTAATCCTGCAAATAGTCCCATACCTGCCTCTGTATGTGAAAAAGTTCCACCCCAAACACACATTGATATAGATAATCCACTAATTAACAATCCTAAACACTTAACCATTTTTCTCTCATCTTTATTCATGTTCATTTCTCCTTTAGAGGTTAAAATAAAAATCCATCTACATGGTACATTATGTAGATGGATTTTGTCAAGCTTTATTTTGAATTTTGTTATATTTGTTTAAATGTCACATTATAAATGTCAAACAATTTAATATAATCCAGCATCAATTTAATAATATATGGTTTCAGTGGTTCATAATTATCATACTCTTCTACCCATTCCCTTTCATCCATTTCACTATCCCATAACACATAATCATTAAATTTTATGATATCAATATCACCATCTGTTATATATGATAGTCTGAATCTCTCTACAATATCATCAAATGTTTCTCCAGACACAATTTTAGAGAGTAAATCATATGTAGAATTATTGATATACTCAACCACATATACTGGATGTTGATTAAAAAGAGCATCAAATTCCTTTTTAACATCTTCATTATCCATTAGATCTGATAAATCCTTTGCATTATTATCATTTACTAGCTTAATAAATCCCTCAAATATCTCTGTGGTCATCCTCATCACCCCCATTATAATCAATTTCCATTGTTTTATTCATAGAAAACTTGTCCTTAAGTGCCTTTATGCCAAGTTTATTAGTCAATCCAGAAATAAATGAATCAACCTCACATTTTGCCTGATGTACAGTTCTGTTCATCTGTCTTGCTACCTGTTTACCTAAAAATGGTATATTTGATTTCAATTGTTGAGCAACACTATCAATACCATTTATCAATGCATTCTTTTCACCTACCTTTAAACCACCTTTCTGATTTTTAAGGATGTTAGAATATTCAGTCAATTTATCAATTCTCTCTGATAATTCATTGATATGATCATCCAATTCATCCTGTAGATCCATCATATTTTCATTTTCTGGTGGATCTTCCATTTTATGACCCATAATCCTAGTCAATGTACA
>Ga0233415_10001040_pt1 | contig 12386 bp, 13 predicted proteins | sample Na_anoxic_12_MG_FD_188631 | JGI IMG/M metagenome (GOLD analysis project Ga0233415, IMG submission 188631) | Seawater microbial communities from Saanich Inlet, British Columbia, Canada - Na_anoxic_12_MG | ecosystem: Environmental > Aquatic > Marine > Inlet | place: Canada: British Columbia... | reverse complement strand
CTAAATCTTTGTATCTAACAACATAATACGGTTGCCCGTATATAGGTTTAATATCTGCCATGTCTATAATTTAAAATGTTATTATACAACTACTTTTAAGAATCCTGCTGTGTGATATAAATCTCCTGCCAACAATCCAGCTGCTTTTGCTGCTACATTGTCTAAGTGGTCTCTATTTAAAATGTCTTTACCTACTGCTTTAGTTGCAAGTAATGCTGATACGTCAGCATTTGTAAATTCAGTTACTTTTGTACCTGATCTTTTTGCTATTGGAAATGAACTCATTTTTTTATTTTTTATTGATTGATTAAAAAAAGGGAGAAGGCTTTCAACTCTCCTCCCTTCTTGTTATTTATTAGGTTTCTAAAATGAGCCTCCAGTTACTGGATTCCTCATTACAATTTTTAGAACTTTAGTGGGGTCTTTTACCCAAATGGCAGGCATGGTCTGAGTCATCATCACACGATAGCCATTAAAATTACCTGTAGATGCAAAGCCTTGGCTTCTTCCCATGTAATCCATTGTTCCATTTTGATAGAACCACTTCAATTGATTATCCCAAGAAAGCTTCAACAAATAGATGTTGTCATTTCCTTCATCAGTAACATCAAAGATCACAAAGCTATAAGAACTAAGAGGTCTTCCGTCAATAAGAGGATTTTCAATGTCATTAGTATGTAAGTTATCAAATGCTGGATTCAATACAAATTTAACATTTGCTAAGAAAGGAATAGTAAAGCTTGTATAAGCAAAACCATAATCTAAATCCATACCTGATCCACTTACTGCACCAATATCAGTAGCATTTTGAACCAATCCACTACCAAATACTTCATTTGAAATAGCTTTATTGATTAATTGCATTCCACCAATACCAGTCTGAACCACTAACTTACGTTCTGGGTCTGGACCTTTAAATTCAACTTTTCCTTGATAAAAGTTATATAGTTCACTTTTAAACATGTCTAAGTTAAATGAAGATTTGTTATAAACTCTTTTGAAAGAGTTATCTAGTTGTCTCCAAAGACCAACTGACATTCTTACGTCATCTGGACCATCTTGTTTAACTTTACCACCGTGTCCCCACATAAGGTAAGTTTCAATATCATTTGCAACTTTAGATAAGTGAGCTGCTTCTAATCCTGTAAGAAAAGTTCTTGATAAGCTTCCACTTTCAAAAGCTTGTTTAGCTCCTGCTTTGCCCATACTTCCTACTAATTCTTCAATAGAAGAAACAGATGGATTAGCTCCTTTATCAAAATTTCTCCAGATTTCTGTAACTGGTACTGTACCATCTGCATTCATTCCACCTTTGATCATAAGATCAGCTCTAGAAGAAATTGAATAATGTACATGAGCCTCTGCTCCTCCTACAAAATTGTAAAATTCACGGAACCCAGAACCTGTTTCAATGTCTGAGAATCTTTCACCATATTCACCTCTTGCAGAACCTTTTCTAAAGAATTTAGTTCCACATGCTAAATAATCATTACTTAAAATGTTAGTGTTATCATTATTTACAAGTTGAACAGTGTAGATAAATCCATCACCTGCAGGTTGAATATCATCTGCTGTAATGTATAATTCTGCACCATTATACTTGTCATAAGTAATGATGTCACCATGACCAAATGTCCTTTTGGATAATTTGATCTTAAATGTTTGACCATCAATACCTTTTTCAGTATTACTTGGTTCTACATCTACTACCACATAGGGTAGATCTTGTGCGATAGGGGTTTGCCACTTATACTCACCACGAGCATTGTCTACCATAATTGTATTCTTCCCACCGAAAGATGCCATTTGATATAAAGGCATCTCCACTTTTTGTGTCATTGCCCAGAGATCAACTGGACCCATATCCATAGGTTCTTGTGAACCTAGAAGTTGTGTCAGGTGATAAGAATCAATATGAGAGCTTGCTTTGTAATTAGTGTCTCGTAAGAAAATCCCATTGTTTAAAACTGGAGTTGCCATAATTGATTGTTTTTTGTTATTTGTTATTTGTTATTATTTGTTATTATTATTTTAAAATCTTTTAAACATATTGTTTCCTCTAGATAGCTTCTTCTTTGTTGATCTTGAAGTATCTTTTTCTGCATCTACACCTAATGAACTACCCGCTCTACTAGACTGTTCTGTTTTTAGTTTTCTTACAGTTTCCTGTACAGATTTGCTAGCACCTTTTTCCATGATTTTTGCTTTATATCCTTCTGGATCCTGCAATAACCAAAGTGTTTCTGAAATAAGTTGATAATTAGGTTCAACAAATTGAAACTTTTCTAAGAGGTGTCCTAATAAATTAGTGTTCTTTCCGCTAATAGAAGGATAGTTAGGTTGTACAAGACCATTATATAACATAGCTTGTACTTTTTTATCTATTTTAAGTTCACCTAATGAACCTTCTTTTAATGTGTTATATACGTTTTCCATATATTGATTAGATGCATCTTGTTGTTGCTTTTGCTTTAATTGTTGTTGTTCAAGTCTTTTTGCTACAACTGATTCTTGCATTTTATCTAACTTAGGTTTAAACTTTGAAGCTTGTTGCTTTAGTTTTCCTAAGTCCTTCCACACTTCTATTTCTTCATATATCTCATCTGTGGTACCAAATCCTGTAGCAGAAAGATATTCAGTAATAATCTTTTCTTGATCTCTTTCATTTTTAAGATCCAAATCTCTTGTTTCTTCTACAGTAGATAATGCTGAAAATAATCCTTTAAGGTCTTGACCTCCATCTGCCACATACCTAGCTGCAATTTGTAATTCTTGTGGTAAACTTTCAAAGAATTGTTGTGGAGTTTCTTTTCTCACTTTTCTTTCTCTCTCCTCTAGGTTAGCTGTAACCAATTCCTCCCAATCTTTAACTGTATAGTCATCAAATGATTTATCATCATCAAATCCTATAATTTTATCATCTTTAATAAGTTTCTCAAAAACTCCTCCTATTCCTTCTATCTTTTTTCTACCTCTAGTTTCAGTTTTTTCTTCTACTCCATCTACTTCATCTATAGCTGCAAATGCATCTTTAGCATCTTCGTCTAATGATTCTACATTTTTTGTATCATTTACAGTTTCTGTGGTTTCTGTAGTTTCTCCCACAAGGTCATCAACTTCAGGTGTTTCTTCAACAGTTTCTATACTTGAATTTACATCTGTTGTTTCATTAGTTATAGAATCTAAGTTTATTTTTTCTTCTCTTTCAAAGAATCCAGGTTTAGTTTCTTCTGGCAATATAGCCGCATCTGCTCCTGGTGCTCCACCAAAAATTTCATCAAGATTTATATTTTCTTGTGTAATTTTTGTGTCAATTGTTTTTTCTTCTGTACTCATAATTAATTTGGTTTTGTTGGTTTTAAATTACTTACATCTATAATATACAAAATCTTTTTCTGATAAACCTTAGAAATTTCTTAGAGTTTAACACTTTTGACGCAGTATATAGCTATAACTTTTTTTTTTATTTTTTACCTTTACCTTTTTTAGGTTTTTCTTCATTTTTTTTACTAGGTGTATCATACCTATTTTTATTTTCTCTTGCTATTTCTAGATTTTTATTAGCAATTTCTCTTTGTGTTGCTAACCTATCTTTTTCAATTGACATCTTACTTTCATCAGTTGAATTCTGAATAGCAGCTTGTTCTCTTTTAAAATCCATCTGCTCTCTATACTCATCTCTTTTACGAATATCTTGCATAGCATCTTGGAAATCACTTTGATTGTTTTCATTAATATCAACCGTTGATCCAAAACCAGCAGCTCTTATTTCAGCAACAGTGATATCTTTTTGTCTTTCTTTTTCATTTTCTTGAGCTTCAAACTGTAGTTTCATTTGTTCTTCTTGTTGTTGAGCAGCCATTTGCTCTTGTTGCATTTGCTGTTGCATTTGCTGTTGTTCTTGACGTTCTGCTTTTGCTTTAGTTTCTGCATCTTTTAGAATGTCTGTTACTTCTGCTATTGAATCAGCTTTTATTATGCTCCCAAGGTCGTAAATAGATGCTCCAGTTGTATTATTTGTAAGAGCCATTTGTTTAAGCTGATCAAGAATAGATCTATGATTTGTTCTTGTAGTGCAAAATATATTAAAATCTCTCATTAATAAATCTGTACCATTTATTTGAAAATTAACTTTTTCAGCTTCTGAATTTATATAGCTTAATCTCACACTTGGATTTGTGCTATAGTAATACTGAGCTAAATCAGTTCTCATTTGATGAACTCTTGGCATTAGATTATCAGAGTGCTGTGTAAAATAAACTTCAGTTTGTGAATAAGATTGTTGTAATGCTTGTGTAACACCTGTAGCTGTCTTTTGTGCAACAGGTGCACCAAGCCTTTCAGGATTAACTCCAATAGCTTCAAATGCTTGCTGCTTAAAATGGTTAGCTAACTGAATTCTAGACATTAGTCTGTTAGTCTGCTCTAAATTTAAAGTTTGGTAATGATTGAAATTAGTTGCATTTTCTGTATTTGTTATAGAAGTATCTAAAGGAAGCATGCTAAAATCTTTCATTGCTGTATATGCTTTAGCATAATTATGTTTACCCCAGTCTTCTCCCATAGAATGTCTTGGTAATGCATTCTGATCAAACATAATAACTGTACCTAATTCATCTACTAAGATGTCTGCAATTTGATTATTTACCATATTGTATCCAACTTGATATGCTTTCATTAAGTCAACTAATGATACAGATCTAGTGTTTCTATCTGAAAAGACTCTTCCTTCTACTGGAAGCTTGCAACCATATAAATTGGTGTCACCTTTAAATTGAAACGGCACTCTTCCTGGCTTACGTCTATTAATGCCAAGATATATTGGATCTATTTCACTATCTCCTTGTTGCCATGATACTGGTAAATTAGGTCCAAGTTTAACTCCACCACATACTTCATTAATCCATATCCATTCAATATGTTCACCTTCTAATAAGTTATCTTTTTCTTTATTTTTAAATATACTAGTATCATAAACAGGTTTTTCTGTTATCTTGTAGGTTTCATCAATTATCTCTTGAATCATTTCACCATCTTTCTTAATTCTTGTTAAATGACCTACCTTTCTTTGAGTTTTCCAATATACTGTTGTAGCTCTCATTAATTCACTTTGACCCCACAAGTGCACGTCATCTCCTTCATTTAAAATCCAACTTACAATATCTCCTCCTCCATCTGGAGTATTTTCCCAATTGCTCATAAATTGTCTATAGGGCAGTGAAGGCATATTTGTATTCCACGCATGAGATTTACTAGCATCGTAAAAAGATCCATCATTCTGAACACCTGGTAATTGATACTTTGCAGATCTTGCTGGATAAATATTTTGTAATGATTCAAGTTGTTTCTCATTCATTAAATATCCATACTTATCAATAATATCTGACACAGTCATTAAATCAACTTTACCTGCCCAATTGCCATCAGCAATATACCTAGCATCTGGAGATTTTTGATAAAAAGTTAATACGGGATTCCACAATTCTACTTCATAATCATCTTCCAACATTCTAAAATGCCAGAACTCTCTATCAGTACAAAGCATATCACGAAATCCACGCTCTTCCAACTCTTGCATTTTAAAACGTTCTTCATCTACATTAAGTTGATGAGAAGCCCATTCTTCAACCATACTTTTATAGTCTTTGCTAAAAAAGTCTTCTATTTCTGGTAAACTTTTGAGATTTTCTGGTGATAATTGTTGTTGAGTTTCTTCTGATTCCATATCAGCACCCATTTCAATCATTTTCATTAACAGTTGTTTTTCTGCATCTGCTAATAAATTTTCTTCAATAAGAGCTCTTTTTTGTTCTAGCATCTCATTATATGACGCATCATCAGTAGCTCTAAATTGCACTTTTGAGAGTCTTTTAGAAAACTCCCCACATAATACATTTATAACATTTGGAATAATTGGATAAAATTTTAACTCTAATGCTGACTCATCTTCTTTTGTAAGTACGTCTACAAGATCTCTATAGTCATTATCCTCTTCTACAATGTAATCTGTTTTATCAATTATACCTTTAGCTAACTTATAGTTCTTTAAAAGTTTTCTGGAATTTATTCTAAGAAACTCTAAACCTTGTTGCTCAAGCCAATCTAGGTTCCAGGCATACCAATCATTGTCTTTTTTTTTTGCTGATATAAATTGAGTTGGTTGTGTAAGACTAGTAGTACTAGAATACCCACTTTCAGCCTTAGCCCCATTCTTAAGTTGCATTGCATTAAAAACCTTCATATTTGCTTATTTTTAAACTTGACCTTCATACTGAATATATTCATAAATGATAGTATCTATAGCAGGGTCAGAACAAGTTACCACATAAATTTCCATCATCATTTAAAATTTTTGAAAGCTTTTTTACTAATTTTTTTATTACCTGTGGAACGTCCACTCCTCCCTACATTTCTAAAAGGACTATACTTTAATTTATACAAATTCTTGGACTTTTCCAAGGAATTTTCATCTCTTTCTACTCTTTTAACATACCCTCTATTTGATTGCTGTACTTTAGCAAAAGCAATTAATGCGGCAAAAGCTACTAATCTATCCACGTTTAATCCTGGAAAGTATGCTGACATTTCTTTTAATAACATTATATCTGGTATTCTTTCTACTCCAAGTGTAAGACTTATAACCTCACCATTTTCATCTGTTTCTTCATCTATCTGTTCTCTAATAAATTCTATTGCATATGATATAAGATGATTTTTAAATAATGTACCAGTATTTTTCCATCCGTATTCTTGATATACACTTGCATTAGATCCGAGATCTTTTAGAAACAATATCTGTTGTTTAGGTACAAGATATTTCTGTTTCCTTTTTGCAATCATATGCTGTATAAATAATGAAATATTATTTTCTATAATTGTCCAGGCTTTATACCATTCTATAATCATTTCTAATTGCTCATGTGTTTTATTAATATCATCATATCTCCCAGTCCAAGATGCTACTATTTTATCTTTTTCAATAAAATGTTCAAGTCCATTGCTGGTTTCTCTAGTTACTTCTACTGGATTTTTATATACAAAAATACTACACAATGAATCTGATGTAGTTGTTTTACCTTCTGAGACAGGATCAATAGAAGCATAATAAGTTCCAAATGAAGGATCTGCTATTGGTCTTTCCCATACTACTAAAGATCCTGTCTTATCAGTTGCTTTTTTTGATAACGGAAATGTAGTAATTGGTAGTTTATTTGTAACTATTGCTGATATTCCTGATTCATCACGCTCTAGTTTTATAAACTCATATGGGTAAGTTTTATCTTCTATCCTTTTAATTTGCTTACTTATCACTCCTTGTGGAAATATAGAAGCCTTTCTATAAGCAAAAGCCTCTGCTATATTTGTTGGTTTTTGAGAAATTCTAAGTTGATACTGTTCTGCTGATAAATCTTTTTGCCATTGAGCCCGTTCTTTCTTTATTGCGTCTAATGAGTCTTTAATTAAAGAATTACCAAATGCATCAATATGAGGAAGCATTGACCATTGTTCAGGGATAAACAAACCTGCCATCCCTATAGTTCCTTTATCATCTAACAGATCTGTCTCAACTTCATATATATCATTTCCTTTAGGATTTAATATCATATCTTTTAATGGTTCACACTGATCTAAATCACCAACAGAACCTGCAGCAATAAACATCCCAGTAGTCAGCATTCCAGAAGTCATTGCAGGTCTAAGATACTCAAAAGTTGTACTCATCTTTGGGGCAATTCCTGCTTCTTCATGAAAAAAGTACGTACATGGTCCACCTACACCAGTAGTTGCATTCTTTTCAAAAGAAGCTCCTTGGATTTTTGATTTTAACCCTCTTGATGTTTTTCTATTTCCAACTTTTACTTCAATTTGTTGTTGCCATAAAAGAACTTTTTCTGGATTAGATGGTCTATACCATGCAGTATGTTCATTAAGAAAAGCTTTATACTCATCTAAAAATTTCCAAGAACCTTTATCATTAATATAATCTTTAAGTGAAGCACCTATTTTACATATAGAACCTTCTTCAAACCAATACTGATTGATTAATTTAGCCATATGAAAGTAACTTGAGGCTATCTGTCTCTTTTTAAGAATAGCTGAATGTCTTTGGTGAAGTTCAGCTAATACTTCATAAAGAGCCATATGATATTGAGCATCTCTAACTTTTGCAAACCCATACTTTTTCTCTTCTTTATCAAAAATTGGAAGAAAATTAAGCCACATGTAATAATCTCTAGTAACGTACCAAGTATTTTTACCATGATATATTACTCCATATCTATTTTTATTTTTCTCATCATTCCAATAATTTATATAATCCTTAGACCTAAAAGGTTTATTACAATAAAATCCGTTTTCAGTAAATCTTCTTGCTTCAGAATTAAACACTAATGTTGTTTCATCAAAATCATATTGTCCAGGTTCTTTAAACATAGACAAAAGAAATTTCTTGAATTCATCTTCTGTATCAAAACTAGTAGATGACCATTCCCCATTTTTATATGTAGGTACTTCTATATACATTATACTAGAATTGCCAGCACATCTCCTTGCCCAATAAGCAAGTGCTCTTCATCATTATGAGTCATTTTTGTAGGTGTTATGTAGTCTGCGTATTGTATGTAGTCACCTTTTTTAATTTCTTCTACATCTTTACCTACAGCAATAACAATTCCTTTGCACTCTTCTTGTCTTTGAGAGTCAGGAATCCAAATGGTTCCTCCTCCATATTTTTGAGGTGCTTCTTCTTGTTTAATTAAAACTTTTTTTCCAACTGGTCTTATTTCCATGATTTTAAATTTTATAATTGATCATAAGCTAAACCTTGTCCTCCACGGACAGTGCTTTCTTGTTCTTGTTTCATATCAACAAATGCTCCTTTATATGCTTGTCTTATTTGATCAAACTTAGCAGCCGCATTTACTAATGAGTTAATATTTCCATCTCTTCCATGCTCAATAGCAGTAGTTTCCATGTATTTAGCTAATCTATCTAACATAGACTTTATACCTACATATGCTCTAAAGGTTGGAGTTTCATATAATTGTTTACATCTTTCTAATCCTTTAATAATTAATTCATCTTCCAAAGATACAGTTAATCCAATTTCTTCAATAACTATATCTTCTTTTTCATGCTCTGGCACATTAAAAAAAGGATTCATTTCTGGATTAGGACAACTCATATAAAATAAGTACTGTAGGATCTCCATATGATCTTTTGGATGTGCATCTATTATACTTTTTAAAAAGTTTAAAGTATAGCAATGCTCAGAAGGAATTACTTTACCATTTTCTATATCAAATATTCTTACTATCATATCTTTAATTTTTTCTAAACACCATTAAGGACTCTTGAAGCCAGTGATTTTTACAAGCCTTTCTAAGGTCATGTTCTATTAAAAGGTCATTCTTATATCCTAGTTGTAAAAATTTATTTCTAATATACTGACTTTCTTGACAATTCACATGTCCTACACTCAATTGGTTTGGTAACGCCCATGTTAATATAATTCCTTTTTTACTATTATTATGTAAGTTTTGAATAAACACATCTTCATATTTTTTTGGTATGTGTTCACCGACTTCAAAACTAATTATCCAATCATATTTTTTATCAAGTATTATTGGTTCAGAAAGATCTACTAAATTACAAGATGCATGCGGATTACCATCATAACCATCTACATCATATTTTTTAGAAGTAAAATATTTAACAAAAGCAGCATCACCACACCCAAAATCTGCAATCCTAGTGACTTTTTCCTTTTTGAAAAAAGAATCTAACTCTTCAGCTAAAGGTGGATCCCATCCAAACTTATAAAGTGGATAATTAACATCTACAATCCAACTTCCTCTTTCTGTAACAGTAAAAGGATATGGGTGACCAGGTTCTCCCTTTACCACTTCTATAGGTATACTAAATCTGCCTATGTGGTTCATTCTATCTTCTTTATAGTGTAGAAGCTTATATTCTCTATCACTTTCTTTTATCTTCCACTTAGCAGCTGGTTCAGCATTGTGTGATCCTGGTGTAAAATTTATATCATCAATAGTAGATCTAAACATAAGTGTTTTATCATATTGTCCATCCCTATATCCGCATGTTAATTCATTAAAGGATGATTTATTATTATATCTCAACATCTGATAACCTTTGAATTTTATTACATCTGCATTTATATCTTTTAGGTCACTCTCTTTTATTTGAACTAACTCATCAGGATCACATACCATTATCCAATCTGCACTACTCTCTTTCCAAATAGTATTTTTTAACTCTTGTTCTTCATACCAGTATTTAGTAATTGGTTGATTAAGTACTATATCAGTTACATTACAACCTGCTTTTTTACATAATTTAGGACCACTATCTGTTGATTGATTGTCATATATATTAATTATGCAATCAGAAAAATTTTCTTTACAGTTGTTTAAAAAAAGTGGGAGTATTTTTTCAGCATTAGTTATTATGGTAAAAATCTCTACTTTCATGGCTTTTTAGGATTATCTTTTAACCACATGATAATATTTCTAACTTCATCTTGAAGATAGGGTAGTTCATACATCTTTATTTCACCAACAACGGGTTCACCATTAACAACTTTAGTTACTGGATAGCCATTCTTATCCATCTTAGCAACATCAAACTTAACATGTTGTAGTATTAAACTACCAATTTTAAGTGTTGGGTTATGCTTCTTAATAATGTAAGCATATAGACTTAACTGTAAACTATAGTGATTTAAATTACAATCATCTAAATGATTTACTGGTTTAAACATTTTAGATGTAATTCCTTCCCAGTTAGTAAAGCCTTTTTCTTTTATCTCTTTATTAGTTTTGTAGTCTGTAATGTAAAGTTTATTGTTGACTACTTCTACAAGATCTGCTTGACCGCATATTCCTGCTGACTTAAGATATACAAAATGTTCTGGATAAACACCATTAGATAATTTTTGGTCTGGTGCTATTTTTACCCCCTTATTATCCTCTATAGGTTTAATTATTGGTATTTCAATACCATGCCTTTTAATTGTATCAAATTCTAGTATATCTTTTTCTCTTTGCCCATGATACCAATTCCCTAGTCCTTTAGCTCTATCTGATTCACCATTCCAGGCACTTAAAATATCTTCTTCAGACATGTTATACCACTTAGATTTTTTATTCTTTGATGACTTCTTAGCCTGTGCTTTTGCATTAAACGAAGGTTTAAACATTGATATAAATGTTGTTACACTAGTCCAATCAATATTATCTTTTTCTAGATTAGTGTTTAAGCTTTCATAGATATGCCCATCTTCTTTAAATATTACTGCCATAATTACTTTTTTAGATCATCTTTACTTAAACTTTCTCTTAATCTTTCTTCAGCTTCTTCAGGCATTACAGATCCCCATTTTTTTAGTGGGCACTCACTAGATAGTGATCTCATTTTATATCCCAAGCTACATCCACATTCTTTACAGCATGGTTGAGTTTTTGGAGCCGTACAAAAAGTTCCTCTATCATCTTTTTTATCACACCTATAACATATATCCCACCTATATTCAGCAATAGCTTCAATATGATCTTTTTTAAAAGTCTTGTTTTTAATGCCTTCATATATTTGGTCTATATTACCAAAGGCTTTTAATAGGTTTGATAGCTTCATTTTCCTTTTAATTTATCTTGTTTCCACTTTATTTTTTCTTCAATCATTGCGTTTAATTCATCTAGACATTTTTCCATCTTCTGTAATTTCTCTTTAACAGGTACATGTTTCTCATATCCCTTAAAGGTCATTTTCTCAAGATTACCTAATATGTCCTTATTCCTCTTTATTGTTTTATCTAGCTTAGCCTTCCGTATAGAAAAAGTGCCCAAGCCTTCTAAATAAATTCTTGGATACTCTAGTTCTGAAAGACTTTTTCTTACTTTTGAATAGTAAAAGGAAATGAATCTTTCCACTAAAGCGGGGTGTACACCAACCTCTTCAGCAATACCTTTCATAAAAACTTTATGCTTTTGAGGCTTCAATGGTTTCCTAAAAACTTGTAATCTAAAAATATAACTCCTTCAGATAAAATTTCCATATCCTTGTTAAGTTCAATAGTCTTTCTGTTGTTACCATTCTTCAAAATCAAATTCTTTTTTTCTGCTTTGGTAATTGCATTTCTAGCAGATTGAGGGCTTTTAAAAATCTGTTTTTCTGAAACAAGTTTACAGAAACTAGTTAGCTCATGAACCCCTTCTTTAGCAAGTTCTGTTAAGCAGTTCAAATCAGATATACTAATCTGTATATCATTTAAAAAACAATATGTAAGGATCTGGTATTTAATAACCCCATCCCTTGATAGCTTAACTCTTTTATCTACTTTAAAAACTTCACTCATGTTATATCAT
>Ga0233415_10001038_pt1 | contig 12391 bp, 17 predicted proteins | sample Na_anoxic_12_MG_FD_188631 | JGI IMG/M metagenome (GOLD analysis project Ga0233415, IMG submission 188631) | Seawater microbial communities from Saanich Inlet, British Columbia, Canada - Na_anoxic_12_MG | ecosystem: Environmental > Aquatic > Marine > Inlet | place: Canada: British Columbia... | reverse complement strand
TTTTGTTTACACCAAGCAATATCGTCTGAAAAAACTATAAAGTGTTTATCTCTTCCTACTTCATCAATTGCCTTGTTATAATAATCCATTCCTAATCTATTGTAAAAGTTAACTTTTAAAAAATCACCTCTTCTTACATGAATACTACATGTCTCTTCACTATTAACAATATCTGGGAATACCTTGGTTAAATATTCTAAAGTAGTTTCGTCAATACTAAACAAATCTAATATTTTATCTTCATTACCAGCCCAGTATTTTTCAGATTGAAAATACCCATCAATAAGAATACCTTCAGCGTATGGTATCGGTTGGTAAGTTAAAGACTCATATTTATGATAAGTCTTATTTGGTACATTCATTGTGACAGGAACCTTTCTAAAGATATTTTCAGTATAAGTATTCCAGTGAGAATGTACTTGCATCATCCTAGATTCATCAACAGTGAATTCTACATCATTATCTAGTGCTAGTGAATAACCAACAGCAATTTGAAACAAATAGTTCCCTAACCCACCTTTTAAATTACTAATAACCATATTAATCAATTACATTTTTACTAATAGCTAACCAATCGTCAAATTGTTTATTTAATACATCGGCAGTCCACTCTTGGTAATTACCCCAACCTCTTCTTTTCATTTCAACACTTTGTCTAGTTGCGTAGTGAGCGTATTTATTAATTAATATCTCCCTATTTAAGTATTTATAATGTAATAATTTAATACCACTATCATTAACACTTACAGCACCAACTGGTTTAGCTGTATGACTACCAGGTGCGAAATTAGTTTCACGTATTTCTGAAGGTTTAAATAAACAAGGTTTCGAATAATCTACTTTGAAATACCCATGTTTTATTTCTTCATATATTTGTGCCTCTGTTGTTGGAAGTGTTTCTGTCATCATTTCGTAACCCTCACATATAATGTGATTAGCCTTAATATTTTCTAACACATTAAACAAGTCTGGGTGATAAATTAACTCATCACTATCACAAACAATAACCCAATCAGCATCTGAATTTTTCCAACAAGTATTTCTTATGTCTATAAGTTTAGATTCTTCAAATTTACCATTAGTGTTGAAGGGTATGATATTAACACCAGCCTCTTCCATTATCTTAATGGAGTTATCCGTAGACATATTATCATAAACAGTAATATTCCTAGCAAATTCCTTATAATGTCTTAGGAAATATGGTAGTATTATCTCTTCATTGTAACAAGTAGTAAAAATATCTATATTCATAACAACAAATATATTAATTTTAAATCACAAAGTCAACTTTTCGTAGGGATTTTTATTCCTTATCTTTATTGCAATGTCATTAACAAGGGTTATATCAACCTTATGGTCATTAAGTGGGTTTTCTTCGTTGTAGATATAATTCACGTCAGTCATAAACTTGTAGTGTTCTTGTCCAGACATTTCAAGCATTGGATACATGAAGGCTAAATCACCAGTAACTTTCCAGTAGACACCATTCTCATCCTTTAAATCATCTTGTTTAATATTTCTCCATAAGAATGCTCTCCATGTTCTCATGTGTGATGCAGTAAATCTAGACTTACGTAAATTATCTGTAATAACTTGTTCTGAAGCAAATCCAGGTTGTCCGTTGGAATATCTGAAACTACCATTGGCAATCCATACGTTTGGGTCTGAATATACATCATAAATTCTTGAAAGTGTTTTAGAATCTGGTAACCAATCATCCCCATCAACTTCAACTATCACTTCATTATCACTAATTTTATCATTATTTCTAATGACTTGGTCATAATTACCTGGTTGGTATAATTTTTCCTTATTCTCTATAAGGATGAATCTATCATCACCATTAATTATATTTTTAACTTTTTCAACTGATTTATCAGTACTAATATCATCTGTTATATAACATGTAAAATCCCTGTAATTTTGTCCCATAAGAGAACCAATACATCTTTCAACGTAACCCTCTGCATTATATAATGTTGTCACAATTATCATAATTCTAAAACTTTAACCCACTCTTTTATTATTTCTTCATTACTTAAATCTTTACTATCATGACTTGTAGAATGATTACCAAAGAATTTAGTACCGTTAGTTTCACACTCATCTTTAACAAGACTAGCAACTTCTGATTTAGAAGATAGGTATACAGCATCAACCATATTATACATTTTTTCTTTATCTGACATAAACCCTATTTCTTCTACCTTATCAATATTTTCCATAATAACAGGTCTAACTTCATTATTATAGAAATCTGTATCAGTTATATTACCAAATAAATAAACTTTTTCATAACCATCATTAATGGCTCTAAGTATTGATACATGTGTTTGTTTGTTTTCATCAATTGAACCAATAACACCAGCACATTTTTCAGAACCGTCTTCTTTATTTGTTTTTGCTATCTTTTCTTTTAGGTTGGGTATCGTGGTGTAAGAACCATCATAACTTTTATGATATTTCCTTTGTTTTTCATTTACAAAAACACATTCATCCCAGAATGGTATTACCCTACCAACTTCATAAACATTTTTCTCATGACAATTTAAAACCACTCTCTTAACTGGTGGTCTATCTGGTAAAGCTAGAAAGTGTATAATTAGGGTGTCATCAGATTCTGGTCTAAAATTATCTAATTTATCTGATTTACATTTATCTAAATGCCAATCATGTGGTCCGTACAGTGTAGTGTCATAACCAGACTCATTTAACGCATTCGTAAGGCGTATAAATGCGAATGTAGAACCACCCTTATTGCTCCATCCTGTAAGTATTTTTATCATGATAAAACTTTTTCATATACATTAATTATTTCTTCTATATCACCATCAACAGTTACACATGGTAATTCTGGGTATAATTTATTTAAATGCCCAGTTATTTCAGTATCTGTTGTGTGTGTTAAATGGAATTTAACTTCCCCAACCCTATATAACTTATTTGGTTCTGACACAACGAACCCGTTTGGTGTATTCATACCCCATTTACCGTCACCCACCTTATATCCTGGTGGTTGGTTAATTGGTACGAACTTAACACCTTTAAACATAAGTCTTTTAAAATTATTTTCATCAGAATCTAGCACTGGTGTTGAAACAGTAACATTATGTTTATTTTTTTTAAGTTTGTCAACTAATTCAATAGTTTCTTCAATATTTTTACCACTAACTAGAATATTATACTTCTCGTTACCAGTGAATATCTTATCTATTTTTACTGGTAAACTATCTTTAAATTTATTAACAAATTCTTTTCTATTATCTTCCCATTCTTGGTTTGTTTCACCTACTGACTGGTGGTTTACTCTTACATTAGTATGAACGCCAATCTTTACGCCAGATAAATAATTTCTAAAACAAAAGTCAATTTCATAGAAATGAAACCCTTTAACGTTTAAATCAAAATCTTCTTTAATTCTTCCTCTGTGTGCTGTAAAAAACACACCATCAACAACTACAGCTTCAGTTAACTCATTACCTAAATCTTCACTATATGAAGATAACCAAGTTTTATTGTTTGCTGTGTGTGCAACTCTACCATACATCTTTTTTCTGTCTTCCCACCATCTACCTGATTCTGACATATATTTAGTACCAGCAACACCAATTATACCGAATTCTGGATTATTTTCAAATAACTTAGTAATTTTTTTTGCTATCTGTTTCGTTTCAATGGTAATGTCATCATGACAGAATACTATAATATCATTTTTGGCTTCTTTAAGACCTTTTTGGTAGTATTTGGTAAGACCTTCTCCTTCATTAATATATTCAATTATCTCAACTTTTGGGTTACCACAGGCTTTTAATAAATGTTCTTTATGTTCTGGTTTTGATTCTTTTGTACAATAAACTATAGTAATCATTTTATAAAATTTTTATATTTTTCATTATATATTTTAACAGCTTCTCCATAAAAATTTATTTCATCTGAAAGCAGTTCTTGTAATTTATTTTTATCCTCTTTATTTATTTCTTTTTTTGTCTTACTTACATTTGTTGTTCTATATTGTGGTTTCCAATTATTAGTTACACAACATAAATCAATAAATTCATCATATTTACTTGTTAACCCAAATAAAAACTTTTCATCTTTTAAGTTTTTTAAAGCAATTTCTATTTTAGTTTTAACAGGTAAGTCTTCAGGTACCCCAGAAACGTGATATATTTGATAATACTTTTGAGTTTTATCTTTATTAAACCATTCTATAATATTAGTTTCGTTAGTAATCCAACCCCTATCTATCGAGTATCTATATGCTGATATAGTTCTAGATAATGGGTCTCTTAACATAGTTATATACTGATATTCTTTTGTTTTTAAATACGGGTGTAAACCATATGAAAAGTGTTCAGAAAATAAATCAAAATGTTGTAGGATAGACATTCCGTTTGGTTCTGACTCTAAAAATTTAGATGTGTCTCTAACATCAGTTAAAAACCACAATTTACCATAACCAAAATATGTTTTAGAAACATTTGATTCTAAAAATGTTCTAAAACTAGTACCAGCTGTTTTACCTATATGTATAAAGATGTATTTCATTTTAAATCACTTAATTTACCAATTAATTTAGTCAATTCTTTTCTAAAACCATTTAATGTCCACCCATCATAATAACCACTCATGGCTATTTGAGTTTTTAACCAGTTAATTCTCTTTTGTATCCTTTCTATATTTTCCTTTATCATACCTCAAATTTAAAATATATTTTCTAATTTCATCACCTAATTGGTAGTTATTTGGGTGCTTTTTAACTAATTCTACTAAATCCTCCAAATGTTCTCTTTCACTCTTAACTAACTTGTACATAATATTAAAAATTTATTTATTAAACCTTTTAAATGAATTTTCACTTATCTTTAAAAACTCCACGTTATTAATAAACTCTTCTAGTGTCTTAGAGTCTGAATAACTCATAGCTGAACGTAAATATGATTTAAAGTTATCAATCCAACCACTAAGTGTGTATTCTACTTTTCTGTACGTTACGATACCTTCAGAAGTTTTAAGTATATTATTACCCCATTTTTTCTGAACTTCTTTAGTACTCATACCCCTAAACTTTTTGTAAACAGGTAAACCAATACTATATGCTTTTTCAGCACCAAATTGTGTTATAGGTACTTTTTTTATTATATAGTTATCACCACAAGACTCTAGAGCTTTATTAAATAGACTACCCACCATAACGTAATCAGCACCTAACGCTAAAGCTTTAATGATGTCTGAATAACTTTTCATACCACCATCAGCAACTATTTTTGCTGGGTTATCTAATGTGCATGATATATCGTAACATTTCTTAATCAAACTAGCCATTGGGTAACCAACACCTGTCTGTTGTGTTGTTAAACAACCACCACCATTACCAATACCAACTCTAATATAATCAGCACCAGCTTCAGATAAAACTCTGTATGTTTCTGGATTGGCTACATTACCAACCATTAATATTAGTTTATTGGACCATAACTTTTTCGCTTCTTGTACCGCATCTAACATTTCTTTTGTATGACCATTTGCCGTATCAATTAAGATTTTAAATGTTCTCATATTATACATAGTGTCAGATGAACCTTTGGCGTATGTCCTTAAAACTTTTTCTTCTAATATAAATTCTTTAATAAAATCTTTTAACGATAATGATTTAAAACTATCTTTATCACCATCTTCACCCCTAGGTAAACATATGTTAATGTTTAAGGATTTAAATATTTTATAATTTTCATTACCAACAACAGTATCCATTGGAGCGGTAAATAATGGTAGGTTACCACTTTCATCTAATATATTTATTTCACTTCTACTAACTATATCACTAGTAGTTTTAGGTTTTATTAATAAGTCATTAAAGTCTAAACTATGACCATTTGTTTCGTAAAAAAAATCTACCATATTTTTATTATTTTATCCCAGTTGAACCAAATCCACCTTCACCTCTTTCACTATCGTTTAAAGTTTCTGTCTTCGTAAGGTGAAGTAATTTTTTACCAATAACATTTGCTATAACACCTTGTGCTATTCTTTCACCGTTCTCAATTACAAAAGTATTCTTACCATGATTAATAAGTATAACTTTAACTTCACCTCTATAATCAGAATCAACAGTCCCAGGTGTGTTCAGTACTGTAACACCATGTTTAGCAGCTAAACCACTTCTAGGTCTAACTTGTAGTTCCAAATTAGTTGGTAATTCAAAATATAACCCTGTAGGTACCATTGTTATATCACCTGGGTTAAGGTAAATATCCTCACTTAAGTCAGCTCTAAAATCAAACCCAGCTGAACCTTCGGTTGCGTATTCTGGGTCTTGATTGTTAGACTTATTTATAAAATTAACTGAATAACCCAAATGAGAGCCACTATCTATTGAAAGTTTATCATTAGCTATTTTATCGGTTAATAGATTAATTTCATCGTTAAATTTTTCTAAGTTGTAACCATCTTCACCATTAATAGCTTTCATTAAATTATTTAACATTTCTTCTTCATTAAAATTGTAGTCCATAAATTAATTATTTTTCTTCAAGTATTGAAATCATATTAGCAGTTCTTAATAAAGCAGCTAATTTTTCACCTAAAGTAGTCATAGGTCTTTGTGCAAAGTCAGTGTTATAATTATAAATCGCAAAAACTTCATCTTCACTAAGATTAATACCAGACTTAAGTGTATAATATATTGAACGTTCTGCCGTTGACATAGCTAATAAGTTTTCGTTGAATGTATACATTTCACCTCTATTATCCTTATGCCATTGTGATGTTTGTTCAGAATACATCTTAGCTTTACCAATTTGGTGAATAAGACAGACTCTAATAATATTAGAAGTGTTTACTTGTTTACTCTCAGGTAAAGTTTCATTAATCTTTAAAGCATATTTAGTCGTATTAAGGATATGGTTTATTAGACCACCATCATAGGCACCATATAAATTTGTTTTCGTAGTACATGGCGCAGTTATAAACTCTTGACCTAACATATTTATTAAATCATCATTAATGACTTCGTATTTAACACCAGTATCATTAAACTTTTTTGCGTTTTTTAAAATTTTATCTTCTGTTAACATAAGTTATTTTCTTTTATTTATTAAATAAATTTTTACCATCATTTAAGATGTTTTTTAATTTTTTACTTTTTTACTTTTAGCCATTAATTTTACCATATCTTGGTCCCTAATTTCATTTAGAGAAGGACCTATATCATCCATAACTTCTGATATGGTTGTATATTCTTTTAATGGTCCAACCTTAACTTCTACCACCTTACCTTCATTATCTAAAGTCACACCAGTTTTTTGTGTAAATTTTTCTGATAAATCTTTAATCTCTTCAGTTTTTTTATCTAACTTAATCTCTTCGTTAAATAAAGTCTTAACCTTATTAATCGCTTCTTTTAAAGGTTTCGTGGCGTTATTTACTGCTGTTTTAACCTTAGCATCAGTTTTATCAATATCATCCATTTTCTTCATGATATCATGAGCTCTTCCCATTGTATCTTCAAATAAGGTTCTTCGTTTATTAACTTCAACTTCCGTGTCGTTTACATTGTCTTCGTTTACATTGTCTTCGTTTGTTAGGTAATCACTTATAAAGTCGAATACCAAACTTAATTTCTCTTTTTTATTCATATTAACAAATTTACTATTTTTTTTTATTTTACGCAATAACTTCACTATTTTTTTTAACACTTTCCAACAGTTTAACATATAAATCACGTCTATTTTTAGTTACAGCTTCAATACTGTAAGTATCTTTAACTGTTTCATGTAAGTTACTGCTAAGTTCTGTGACTAACTCTGGGTTCTCAATTAGTTTCTTAATGTTCCTAAACCAATCCTTATGATTTTTATTAGACTTAACTAATAATGCGTTACCGTCTGGGTTTACAGGTGATTCTTGTTGACCTTTTTTTGGTTTATTATAATAGCTTGTTAGGTCTATTTGATATGGTCCAAAGTCTTGAGCTATAATAGCTTTTTTATGGAATCCAGATTCAATAACTTTTAATTGAGATTTAACCTTATTAAATATATGTTCTTCTAACGGTGCTAGTGAAACATCAAAAAGGTTATAATTAGTAGCGTATGTTGATACTGGTTTTGTCCAAACTCTTCTATATGCTTCATTTTCAACACCTTCATATTCTTCTTGTTTAAAACTTAACAAGTGTTTCTTATAATCTTCACTAACGATAGAGTAGTTGTCGGTAAATATTTTCTCATACTGATACCAAACACTTTCATGTGGTTGTATAGGTCTTTGTCTTCTTTGACCTGTTTTCTCATCAATAATTGTTACATTACCTCTTAAATCAAACCCACATAAAACTAATTGTATTTTATCTATTAAACCATTGCTTTTTAATTGTGATACAAAGTTACCTAACAATTCTAAATCTTTAAGGTGACTACTTCCACCTAACCACCCAACTCTTAACCTATCTGATGGTTCTGGGTTTGAAATATATTGTTTTTCGTTAGGGTCAATTGCATTTGGTAATACATGAACATTTTTATTGTATTTTTTAATTTCTTCGGCAAATAATGAAGTAGTTGTAACAACGTTCCTTGCGATTTTAATATTATTTAAAATCTTTTTATCCATCTCAGACTGTTTAATTATTAGGTGTGCTGGATGATGTTTACCTGGAGACCAATAGTCATCGATATCCATCATAGTTACAATACCTAAATCATCACACCTATCTAAGACTTTATCCATAGTCTCAAACGGTCCAAGACTCCTGTGGTAATGAATGACATCATATTGTTTTAGGAAATTGTCATCATGTATCCTTGGTTCGTAATCAATATCCACATGGAATTCATCTGAATGATTATTTTCTAATGTAATGTGTGGTTTTGTACTTCTGAAATATCCTACTCCAGTACGGTCACTAGGGACTACTAAAACTTTAATTTTTTTACTCATAAACTTAACTAGTTAAAACTTTAATTATTATAGTTAAGTATAAAGATAAATATCAATAATGTAAACAATAAAGGCCCAGTAATGACTGAGCCTTATTTATTTATTTACTATTTAATAAATATTATTTAGTTGTTTTAGTTTTAATTTTACCTTCTTTGATAAGAGTGTTGATTGTTTTCTTAATTACACCTTCAGTAATGTTTTTACTATAATCACCAGATAAGTATTCGATTAAAACATCTTTAATCATATCTTTTAAACTAGATTCACTAATTGTAATCATATCCCCTTTAATAACACTTTCATTCACACGGTTTTTAGGTGTTTGTGTTGTAATTGGTTTTTCATCAATCAAATCTGACACATCATCTAAATTAAATGTATGATTCATTTTAGGTTGTGATATCGGGTTTTCCAACATAGCTTTTTTAATAGCTTCTGGCATTTTGGAATTAATGATAGTGTTTTTATTTGGTTGACCCATACTTCTAGTTGCGTTACCCATTGTTGCCGCTTGGTTATCAGTACTTACATTGCCCTGTGAGACGTATCCATCAGTACTTTGTACAAGTGCGTTACTGTCAATATTGCCAGTTTCATAATTCCCATCATTTACCTTATTAATAATAGACTTGGCGTTTCCAAGTATACCTTTTAATTTAGATAAATCTGCTGGTGGTGGTGCTCCATTCATAATATTTTATTTTTTTATTCCTTTTATTGTTCTCCCATTAATCATTTTCTGGTCAGTGTCTGGACCAGAATAACCATCAAATGGGTTATATATTTTAAAGTTTCTTGGTTCTATTTTACTTATTTTATTAGTAAAAAATATTCTCCAACCAATCTTAGCATTTCTTTTTTCTGGTGGGGCTTGTTCTCCAGATTTACTAGGTCCAGATGTTTGCCAAACTCTAATACCTAAACCACCTTTAAAATTACCTAAGGCATGTATGAAAACATATCTTGGTGTGCTTTCACCGTCATACCATATGTTAGCTGGATACCAAAACTTATTATTATTAGCATCTTCACAACCTTCAATTAACGCATCAATTATATTATCTATACTCATTTTAGTGTAATCACCAAAACAAGGAATATTACTATTAGCATTAACCTCTTGGTCTTCTGCTTCTAATATAATCTCTTTATATAAATTGTAAAGCTTCATTAAATTTATTTTTTTAAATGGTTACTTGTCCAATATTACCTGAAGTGTTTGGTGCTGTGTAAACAGTTGTTGGTGTATATCCCCATGTAGAACCGTTATTGGCGTATGCGGCTAATCTACCAGAACCACCAGCGGCTGGGTTACCATTAATATCAAAATCACCCCCACCATTATAGGTATCTAAGAATACACCAGTACCCTTACCGTAAACAGGTGTTAGTGTGTCTGATAATGCTCTGGTGTGTGTTGCACCATAATTGTTACTATTACTCGCATTATCGTAATTGTTAGTGGCTATTAAAGTGTTTCTTGCTGCAATAGCGATTTGTTCTAATTGACTTGGCATAATTATTAAATTTTATTATTGTTATTATTCATGTACTCTATTAAATATTTCATAGATTCAATTTCTGACTCATATGACTCATAATATGTTATTTTATTTGGGTCATTTATCTTAGACGATTGATTTGTTTTACCATCTAAACTCTTACCAGTTAACTTAGCATGACCCTTAACGTTTAAGTTAATACCATCTTTTGGTTTACCTTCTTTATAGTTATTCATGTTACCAGTTATCGATTTTTTGGTACCTTGACTATCTATATTCATTCTTGCTCTTTTGGGAGCATCAATTGCGTTTCTTTGAGTTCTTACTTTTCCTTCAAGATAATTAAGAACATATTGTTTATCTTCGTTAGGTGTTTCTTTAAGGGAACTTTTAAGTCTAGATATTTCAGTAGTTAAATGATTACCACTAATCTTATCTTTACCTAAATATTCTTTAACCCTTATATCGGATATCACTATTTCTTTATTATCTAAATCTAAATTAGGCATTATCCTATTATTTTTTTAATTTCGTCTTTTATGATTTTAGACATACTTTTTAAATCATTGCCCTTATCGTTGATGGTCTTAATTGTGTGATATATTATACCCCCCAATTCAGATTCATTTAAGTCAGAACTGGAAATAGCATTTATAAACTTATTCATAGTTGTGATAACATCTGGTTTATCTATCTCATCAATATCTATAATATTATTATTATTAATATCTTCTGGGGTTGATTTATCTACTAGTTCTCTACTGGAATTATAATTATTAAGTAATTCTTTAATTAAATCTTCCATCTTTCCTTTACTGTCTTGGTTGGTTTTGTTTTCATATACACCACCAACACCAAAAGGGTTACCCATATTTGGGCCAAAGGGATGAAACCTACTTAATTTATTTTTAGTCATAGTAGCATAATCGTCACCAGTTGTAGGTATATCTTCTTCATAATCTGAATTATCATCATATGATTTTTGAGTATTTGTTGTTATTTGACTAACAACAGATAATTCTGGTTTATCACCACCAAATTCAGTGTTACCAATATCAGCGATTTCTTCTATATCCTCACTTTTCTTTTTTACGTCCTTACCTTTAGGTAAATAGCTTTTCTCAAATTCTTTTTTAGTGAATTTCATAAATATTGTTTTTATTATAAATATAAGCAAAAACCATAATATTTATATAAAAAGATTTTTAATTATGGGTTTTAGAACAAAATTAGATTATTCAGATAATAGACAGATAAAACAAAGAGAGAGAAGTTTTACAAATCTTTCTGGTGGAACAGTGTTTGGTGTAGCTTTTAGTGCGTTAACTACAGGTGTTGACTCAAACAATAGTGGTATTACTGAATCATATACTACAGTTGTTAGTACTTTTAGTGGAAATGCAACAACAACAAACTTCACTTGGTATGACCCAAGAATGGATATTGCAAATTCTTCAATATCAGCAATAACATCTTCAAATAGTGGTATTACACAAAATACTGGGGATGTATTTGTTGTAAGTTCTACAGGAACCACAGCTGATGGATATAATATAAATTTAGAATATACAGGGACTACTTTTGATTTAGCTGTTAGTGCTATTTTTAGTGGTGCTGGTCCAGTATATAGTGGTACTGTAACCCATAATGAAGTAGACTTTTTAAGTGCTGGAACACTTGATTATAAAGATAGGACAATCTGGATTGATAATCCAGAGATAACAAGAACAAATAGACTTATAGTAACAAATAACCCTTCAGTTGGTTATGTTCTGACGTGTGATAGTATTGAAGGTGAGGCTACATGGAGTTCTGTTTCGGCTGCAACATCTGGTACTACATTCTGGGAAGAAGGTGGTACTGGGAATACAGCACTTAAGGATGAAAAGGGTTCACATACATTAAACGGTAGTGTAACTAATAGTATTATAGCTGGTGGTCAAGGT
>Ga0233415_10001037_pt1 | contig 12393 bp, 12 predicted proteins | sample Na_anoxic_12_MG_FD_188631 | JGI IMG/M metagenome (GOLD analysis project Ga0233415, IMG submission 188631) | Seawater microbial communities from Saanich Inlet, British Columbia, Canada - Na_anoxic_12_MG | ecosystem: Environmental > Aquatic > Marine > Inlet | place: Canada: British Columbia... | reverse complement strand
TAAACCTTCATCAGATTCCAGACGTATTTTATAGCTTTCTGCTTTTATCATACGATTTACTGAAAAATGACGCCCGACATCTCTTAAAAACGGGATGTATTCCAATTTAGTAAGCCAGTCAGCATTATTGAGCATAAGGGCTTTATCATCACTAAAATCAATAAAACGGGATAGTTGCTTTTTTATACCCCGTGCATTCTCTTCCACTATCTCAGATGTCAACAGTTGCCTCATCTCAGTTTTGCCGCTGGGATCTCCGACAAGCCCCGTCCCTCCGCCAACAAGGGCGATAGGTCTGTGCCCAAGCCTTTGCATATGAGCAAGCGACATGATCGGCACAAGACTGCCGATATGAAGGCTGGAGGCTGTTGGATCAAAACCGATATAGCAGGTAATCTGCTCCTTACCAGCATATCTACGCAATTCTTCATCGTGTGTCGTTTGTTCTATAAATCCTCGTTCAAGTAAAACATCGATAACATTCATAATGCAAAACCTCTACTTATTTGCATACTCTATAGCCCTTGTTTCTCTTATAACCATAACCTTTATCTGACCGGGAAAAGTTAATGATTCTTCTATTTTTTTTGCAACATCTCTGCTTAGCATGGTTGCATCTTCATCTGAAATAATACTGCTTTCAACGATAACACGAAGCTCCCTGCCAGCCTGAATTGCATATGTATTAGCAACACCTCTAAATGAATTTGCTATTTTCTCAAGATCTTCCAGCCGTTTGATATAATTTTCAAGCAGTTCCTTTCGAGCCCCTGGCCTGGCTCCCGATAGACCGTCTGAAGCTTGTACTAAAAAGGCATAAACAGAAGATGGAGGAATATCCTCGTGGTGGGACTCAATTGCATGTACAATTCTTTGGGATTCATTGTATCTTTTTGCAAGCCTGGCACCTATCAGGGCGTGAGGGCCTTCTACCTCATGATCAACCGCCTTTCCGATATCATGCAACAATCCCATACGTCTTGCAAGTTTTTGATTCAGTCCCAGTTCAGCAGCCATAATACCACATAAAAAACCCACCTCAACTGAATGCTGTAAAACATTCTGAGCATAGCTCGTACGGAATTTTAAACGGCCGATTAACTTTATAAGTTCATTATGAATCCCATGAATACCCAGATCAAATGCCGCCTGCTCTCCGGCTTCTTTAATCGCCTGGTCAACTTCCCTCTCTACTTTTTTTACAACATCCTCAATGCGTGCAGGGTGTATTCGCCCATCGGAAATCAAACGCATTAAAGACATACGAGCGACCTCTCGCCTGACAGGATTAAAGCCCGAGAGAATGACAGCTTCAGGCGTGTCGTCTATTATTAGATCAATCCCTGTCGCTGCTTCTATTGCCCGGATATTACGTCCTTCCCTGCCAATTATTCGCCCCTTCATTTCGTCGCTAGGAAGTTGAACAACTGAAACCGTTCGTTCTGCAACAAAATCACTGGCATATCTTTGAATAGCTGTCGCCATAATATTCTTGGCCTTTTTATCAGCTGTTTCTTTGGTCTCATTCTCTATCTTTTTAATCAGCCTGGCACCTTCATACCTCGCTTCGTTCTCCATCGCCCTTATTAACAATTCTTTGGCTTGGTCTGCCGTCAGTCCGGAAATTTGTTCAAGATGTCTTTTTTGTTCTTCAATCAACGCGTTATATTTCTTTTCACTGTGTTCAATATGTTCTTCCTTTTTTGCCAGCTTTTTTTCTTTTTGTAAAATATCACGATCTCTTCTTTCTAATTGCTCTGTTTTTCGCTCAACGTTTTCCTCTTTTTGGATTATTCTCCTCTCCCGCTTTTTAAACTCAAATCGCGTATCTTTAGTATCAGCATCAAACTCGCCTTTCATCTTGAAAAGTTTGTCTTTTATTTCAAGATCTGCCTCTTTAATCAGCGTTTCTGCTTGTCTCTTAGATTCTTCTAATATTCGAGAAGCTTCCCCCCTGGCAGCTTTGATTCGTTGAGAAAGCATTTTCCCTTTAAGCCAAAATGCAATAATAAACCCTGCAGCGAAGCAGGTTATTCCTAATAAGATAATATATTCATTCATTGTATATCTCCCTGGAAAAGGAAACGGCTATTGTGTAGCCGGTTGTCAAGTAATTTAAACCTTAAAGCTAACTCAAAGTTGATGAACTCGTAAAAAATATAATCGAATGCATAATAGTGAGCGAAAAATGAAGATCCATCTCAAATCGATGTTTTTTGCCCCGCCGCCTTTGGAAAGACGCAATAAATCGTTACATATCATGCAAAAATGGTTCAATTCGGGTTAAAGTACGGCTATTAAATGAGGAAAAAAGGAAGGACTGGCAATATAATTTTCAGGAGTTGTGTCATATATTCATTGGATATGATTAAAATAAATTTAAAATATTGTTTATTAGATAAAATCTTAGAATTTACACATATCAAAAAACATATTCAAACTTTGAATAAAATAGAACCCCCGCCAAAATGCCGTGTTGGTAGGTCTTTGAACCATGGTTCAAAGTGGGCGCCATATAGCTTCTTTAGGCTTTTCTGTAAAATCAGAACATGCACACCAAAACCAGGGACAGCTCCCGTTAAATGAATGTTGGATCAAAGAGTAACTTCCAATCACGAACACGGCAGGGATTAAGTTTATTCCAATGAAATATAAGCACACAACAAGCCGGATACTTCTGATGGCCAGCAAGAAGGTACACATTTATTTTTGCCAACAAATACGTTAAATATATAATTACCGAAAAAAAGCAGTTTAACTTTTTCAACTGGTTGCAACTTGTAAAAACACCTCTGTCGTTTATTGCACAAACGCATCTAATGAGCGTATCAGGTCAGATGATTGCTTTGAAATTGTATGCATGAAATCCGAATGTTTTTTTTTCAGCTCCATATTTTCATTAGCTATGTTCAGTGCAGCCAGAATCATAATTGCAAGCTTGGAAATATTTGATGATTTTATTGATTGTTGTGTTTCAACTTTGCTTACCTCTTCTACAAGGTAGTCAGCAACATCTTTTGCCATCATAATTTCTGATTCTGCTTTGAATGTATAAGACCTCCCAAAGAGTTCTATTGTTACAAGTTCTTCCAATGAATGTGTATCCTGCCTCTTTTGAGTATTTACTCTGTTGACCGTTATTACTCAACTTCTGTAATATCTTCAAGTCTGACCAACAAACTATCAATCTTTGACCGAATTAAGGCCCTTTCCTTTAAGTAATTATTTTCCGCCTCAGTCTTTTTTTGAAGCTCCTCCTCTAACCGTTCAATTTTATTAATAAGTTCTAAGTTAGTCGCCTCGTGTGATTTACAAGCCTCTATCACTCGTTCAACTTTGTGTTCAATTTCCTCAAACTGCCGTATAACTTCCTCGTTATGCAAATTTTTACCTTAAACTAATTTTAGATACTATAATCTATTATGCATGCTAAAGTCAAGATATAATGCTAACTCGGCTTTTCATTATTTTTTCAGCTTCCTTTAGCTCTTTGTTGGTGTTGATACCGAAAAATTCCTTATCATCATTTCCGACAAGAGCTCCAACAAGTTTTTTCCCTTTATTCCCTATTTCAATAATATCAGTCAGGTAAAATTCACCTTGGGCATTATTTGATTTGATTTTTCCCACTATATCTACTAAATAATTTTTTCTTACACAGTAAATACCTGTATTAATCATTTTGATTTGTTTTTGCTCTTTAGTAGCATCCGCTTCCTCAACTATTTTTGCAACATGGTCTTTATCATCATACAAAACCCTGCCGTAGCCTTTTGGATTATCCTTTTCGACTGCTAAAAGTGAAATATCACGTTTTGTTTTAACATGATCATCAACAAGCTGCATTACTGTATCTGCGGCAAGGAGCGGAACATCACCACACAATATTACAACTTCTTCACAATGGTCGGGTATACAAGATAATGCACACGAAACCGCATGCCCGGTTCCAAGCTGTTTATCCTGGTATGCATATCTTGCTTTAGCTTTTTCAGAAACAATCCTTTTAACTTTATCCGCCTGATTTCCTATGACAAGGATTACATCCTTTCCAGCAACCTTTTCTGCAGTTTCCACAACATACAAAATCATGGGTTTCCCAAGAATCTCGTGGAGAACTTTAGCTTTTGTCGATTTCATCCTCGTTCCCATACCTGCGGCAAGTATGATTACAGCAACATTATTTTTCATTGACTTCGTACCTCTCCCTGATTCGATCTATTCTTTCTATATAAAAAGGGTAAACCAATTAAACCGGTTTACCCTTTTATAGTTAAATCCATTTTTAACCCCAATGCAACAGGGTTTAATTTATCGGTCTTTAAATAAGCCTATTAATTTTTAAATTCGCTAAGCTTTACCCGTTCAACCGCCCTTGCAAGAGCGATTTTGGCACGGTTAAAATCAATACTTTCTTTAGATCGATCCTCAGCCAGGCGTTTCTCTGCTCTTTCCATGGCAGCCTTTGCGCGCTCAACATCAATATCTTTTCTTCTTTCAGCCGACTCTGCCAGCACGGTAACTTTATCCGGAAGCGCTTCTGCAAATCCGCTGTTGACAAAAACATATTTTTCAGTCCCACCGGCATCTTTATAGCGAATCGTACCAATTTTAAGAGTGGTTAAAAAAGGCGTATGGCCAATGAGAACTCCAAACTCGCCGAGAGAACCGGGGGGCATTACAATCTGAGCTTCCTCGCTGACAACAGATTTTTCAGGTGTAACAACTTCTAATTTAATATTTTCAGCCATTATTTAAACCTCTCAGCTATGCTGCTTCAGCCATCTTTTCGGCTTTTTCAAGTACTTCTTTAATACTTCCAACCATATAAAATGCCTGCTCCGGAAGGTCGTCGTGTTTTCCTTCAACTATTTCCTTGAAACCGTTAACCGTATCTTCGATCTTTACATAAGATCCGGGTGTGTTTGTAAAAACCTCGGCAACATGAAAGGGTTGTGACAGAAAACGCTGAATCTTTCTTGCACGGGATACTGTGACTTTATCTTCGTCTGACAATTCATCAATGCCCAAAATAGCAATAATATCCTGGAGCTCGGTATATTTTTGAAGAATTTGCTGTACTTGACGAGCGACCTGGTAATGTTCATCACCGATATAAGCGGCATCCAGAATCCTTGATGTTGAATCAAGCGGATCTACTGAAGGGTAGATGCCAAGCTCGACCAGTTTACGGGAAAGAACTACAGTACCGTCCAGATGTGCAAATGTAGTAGCAGGCGCCGGGTCAGTCAAATCGTCTGCAGGAACATATACACATTGAACAGCCGTAATAGAGCCCTTGTCCGTTGATGTAATCCGCTCCTGGAGTTCACCAAGATCAACAGCGAGAGTCGGTTGATAACCAACAGCTGAGGGCATACGTCCAAGAAGAGCGGACACTTCGGAACCTGCCTGTGTAAAACGGAATATGTTGTCGATAAAGATAAGAACGTCCTGTCCTTCTTCATCCCTGTAGTATTCAGCAGCTGTCAGGGCGGAAAGGGCGACACGTGCTCTTGCTCCGGGAGGCTCAGTCATCTGCCCATAAATCAGAGCAGCTTTTGGAAGTACGCCTGCTTCCTTCATTTCATGATAAAGGTCGTTGCCTTCACGGGTTCTCTCTCCCACGCCTGCAAAAACAGAAATACCACCGTGCTGCATGGCGATGTTGTGAACCATTTCCATCATGATAACGGTCTTACCCACGCCTGCACCTCCGAAAAGGCCCATTTTCCCACCTCTCGGAAACGGAACAAGCAAATCAATAACCTTAATACCAGTTTCAAGAACACGTACCGATGTGTCCTGCTCGGTAAATGCCGGGGCTTCACGGTGGATGGGAAGCATCTTCTCCTGGCTTACCGGACCGAGCCCATCAACAGGTCTTCCGACAACGTTGAGAACCCTTCCTAAACCTGCTTCTCCAACAGGCATCATGATCATTTTACCTGTATCCTTTACTTCCTGCCCTCTCATCAGACCGTCGGTAACATCCATAGCAATAGTTCTGACAACATTGTCACCAAGATGTTGTGCTACTTCAACAACAAGGTTGTCTTCTTCATCGTTTATGGAAGGGTTGCTGATCGTAAGCGCCGTATAGATTGTAGGCAGATTACCCTGTTCAAACTCTACGTCAACGACAGGCCCCATAACCTGAGTAATTTTCCCAATATTCTCTCCCATCTAAAAACCTCCTATATGTAAAATACAGTAATTATTTTCTTATCCCTTAAGCGCCTCTGCTCCTCCGACAATATCCATCAAATCGGCCGTAATAGCTGCCTGGCGAGCCTTGTTATACGTCAGCGTCAGATTCTCAATCATATCGTTACATGCCGATGTTGCATTTTCCATAGCAGCCATACGCGCCGCATGCTCGCTGGTGGATGTTTCAAGGAGCGCACTGTGCAACTTTACATGAACACTTTTCGGAAGCAACTCCCCCAAAAGTCTGTCAGCCGACGGCTCGCAAATATGTTCGGCAAGGTACTCTTTATCTTCCACTTCATCCTCAACAATTTCAATCGGTGGTATGGGAATAAGTTGCTTTAAGGTGGGCACCTGTCTTCCCATACTTATAAATTCAGCATAAATTACATAAACCTCGTCATAGTCCCCGCTCAGATATCGTTCCACAAATTTACGCCCTGCGTTTGCAGCCACATTGAATCCGAAAGTTGTTCCTACGACTCCAATGTACTCGTCTTCTATGACCATTTCTTTTTTTCGGCACCAGTCACGGCCTTTTTTTCCAAAGCTTGTAAAGGACATCTCAATATCATCACCGGATCTTTCCTTTACGAACGAACCAGCCTTATCAATCAGGTTGACGTTAAATCCACCGCACAGTCCCCTGTCGGAAGTGCATAAAATCACATGGATTTTCTTTACTTCCTCACGAGGTACCAGTAAAGGACTTGCTTCATCACCAGATTTTTCTGCCAGGCTCCCCAATACTTCCGAAAATTTACCGGCATAGGGGCGAAAATTTTCCATGTTTGTCTGAGCGCCCCGCAATCTTGAGGTAGCCACCATATTCATGGCCTTTGTGATCTGCTTTGTTTTTTTAACCGCAGAAATTTTATTTTGAACATCTTTTAAACTTGCCATAAACCAAAGCCCTTATTTATTCCTTTGCCGGTTTTGTATTACATACTCAGGATATGTCAAACCTGCATAAGCAACACATAACTCACGCAATAAGTTGTTATTATTTAATAGTATCCTTAAACTCTTCCCCGTAGGCATTCATGGCCTCTGCAATTACCTTGTCCAGATCGTCTGAAATCTCTTCTTTTTCCTTAAGTTCAGATAAAATCTGCGGATACCTGTCTTCAATAAACGTGTAAAGCCCTGCCTCATATTTTCCAAGAACATCGAGAGGATATTCATCAAGAAATCCTTTTGTTCCAGCATAGAGGATTGTGACCTGTTTTTCCATGGACAGGGGCTGATATTGCGGCTGTTTTAGTATTTCAACCAGCCTTGCACCGCGAGTCAACTGTTTCTGTGTAGCAACATCCAGGTCGCTTCCAAAAGCAGCAAATGCTTCAAGTTCGCGGAATTGAGCCAGGTCCAGGCGCAATGTGCCTGCCACCTGTTTCATGGCCTTAACCTGTGCAGCGCCACCGACCCTGGACACGGAAAGACCTACATTAATGGCAGGCCGGACACCGGCAAAAAACATGCCTGGTTCAAGATATATCTGACCGTCTGTAATAGAAATAACATTTGTCGGAATATAGGCGGATACATCACCGGCCTGGGTTTCAATTATCGGAAGCGCTGTAAGCGATCCTGCCCCAAGTTCGTCATTCATCTTGGCAGCCCGTTCTAGAAGACGGGAATGGTTATAAAAAATATCTCCGGGGTAAGCTTCACGTCCGGGTGGACGGCGCAAAAGAAGTGAAACCTGACGATAAGCCGCCGCCTGTTTTGAAAGATCGTCATAAATAATCAAAGCATGCTGCCCTTTATTGCGGAAGTATTCTCCCATAGCGCATCCTGCATAGGGAGAGACAAACTGCAGTGTTGCCGGATCGCTGGCGCAGGCGGCTACGATGGTGGTATATTCCATGGCACCGTGTTTTTCCAGGACAGCATGAACCTGTGCCACTGTGGACTTTTTCTGCCCACAAGCCACATAAATACAGTAAACGTCCGTATCTTTCTGTGCAAGAATGGCATCAACTGCAACGGCGGTCTTTCCAATCTGGCGGTCACCGATGATAAGCTCACGCTGACCCCGGCCAACCGGTGTCATAGAGTCGATAGCCTTCAGTCCCGTGTAGCAGGGTTCATGAACACCCTTACGGGCGATAACACCGGGTGCTACCATTTCAACCCGGCTGGACTCCTTTGCGTCTATTGGGCCCTTTCCATCCAAAGGCTCGCCTACGGCAGATAGGACCCGGCCGAGAACCGCTTCACCAACCGGAACCTCGGCGATCCTGCCGGTCCGCTTGACCATATCGCCTTCCTTAATATGGATATCTTCGCCCATAATGGCGCAACCCACATTGTCTTCTTCAAGGTTCAGCACAAGGCCCAGGATACCGCCGGGAAATTCTACAAGCTCAAGTGCCATGGCTTTTTCCAGCCCATATACCCTTGCAATGCCATCTCCAACGGACAAAACAACACCTGTTTCACTCAGTTCAACCTTCTTATCATAATCCGTAATCTGTTCCTTAATAATCTGACTTATTTCTTCGGCTCTTAATTCCATTATACACTCTCACCCCTTTTAAAAGATTCTCTCATATTAAGTAATTGTGTTTTAATACTTCCATCGAGAACAAGGTCCCCTATCCTTGTAACGATCCCCCCTATCAAACCGGGATCTTGTTCAACCTCCAAAACAATATCCTTGCCTGTCTTTTTTGACAGGGTCATACGAATTTTTTCAATGGCTCCGGATGAAATTTCTGTAGCCGAAACCAGGCTCGCACGCGCAACACCTTTCAGTTCATCAGCCAGTTTCTGATAAAAATCGTTTATATCGCTGATAAATCCAATCCGTCCTTTATCAAATAGTAACAAGAGAAATGCCGTCATAACTTTTGTAAGATCCAGCTTTTCGATTATCGCCTTTAAAACCTTTTTGCGGTCCTGTGTATCATAAAGAGGGTTACAAATTGCCTGATCAAGCTCTTTCTCCCTTGCAATTAGACTTGCAAGCCCATCCAGTTCCTCTCTATAAGCGTCAGCCTTACCGTCCTCTTTTCCGATAAGTAAAAGAGCCTTGGCATAACGCCGTGCAATTGCCAGATTTTTCATTACGCCACCACCTTCTCTAAATATTCATCTACCAGCCTGTCCTGGTCCTTGGTGTCTATTTTACTTTTAATAATCTCTTCAGCCTTGACAAGTGCCTTTTCAAGTATCTCTTCCTGCAGTTTTGATTTGGCCTTTTTAAACTCATTTTCAATATTTTTTTTAGCCTGCTCTTCGAGCTTTACAGCTGCTGATTCCGCCTCTTTGAGTATTCTAGCTTTGGCCTCATTTCCCTGTTTTATGTATTCTGCGACAATCTGTTCGGCTTCTTTGTCTAATTTCAAAAACTTTTCATTATATTCAGCAAGCTTTTTTTCAGCCGCTTCTTTTTTTTCTTCCAATTCGCTGAGTTGTTCCTTTATTCCCTTGATACGACCATTCAGTGCCTGGGAAACAGGTTTGCGTAAAAGGAGAAAAAGACCGATAGCCAAAACAGCAAAGTTCATAACTTTATAAGTGTCTGTAGCTACCCACCCTTTTGATTCCTGGCCCCCGCCGCCGGAAGCAGCAGCAACGCCTGAAAATAAAAAAAGCAGTAACATTATGACAACAACCATAAATGTCCTGCTTTTTAACAAACTGTGTTTGCAGCCGATAACGGACCTTTTTATTCCGGATTTATCCATTAAACAGCCCTCCCCAGAATCTTTTCACCAATAGCATTTGCAAATCCATCAATTTCTTTAAGAAGGGACTTCTTTGCCTCCTCGGCATCCTTTGCGATTTTTTGTCTGACTTCTGCGAGATTAGCTTGAGCCTTCTTGTTTATTTTTTCGATTATCTCTTTCTCTTCTTCTGCAGCAGCTGTGAGCAGAACTTCCTTTTCCTTCATACCATTTGCCCTTGCGGTTTTTATGCCAGAAGCAAAAGCATCTTCTTTCTCTACGGCATCCCTGTCGAAAGCTTCGATTCCTTCTTCAAGACCGGTAATCTTTTCCTTTCTTTGAATCAAAACGCTTCGAATCGGTTTGTATAGTATGATGTTTAAAATAAAGATAAGAAAAATAAAATTGGCAATCTGTATAAGAGTTGACCAGTCCGGCAATACGGTAATCGAACCTCCTGACTCTTCTCCTGAAGAACCCAAGGCAATTGAGGCGGAAAACAGCACCCCTACTGCCAGAAAAAGCACGAAAACCACAAAACCTTTCCGGCTTAGACCAGAAGATTTCATTTAAAGCCCCTCCATCTATAATGAAAATTTTTTGTTCTTTCCCAGTGCAATACTTACTAAATTTTCAACTCCATCAATTCCAGCGTTCTATAACACCAGATAAAATAAATTGTCAAAGGTTTTTTTGCAAAGGTTCTTTAATTCCCCCGAAAGTCTATAGTTTTATCTAACTCTTTGAAATTTAAAGAAGTATTATACCAGTCAAACCGTCATTCCTACGCAGGCGGAAATCCGGAAAAATCCCTGTCCTCGACCTGATCGGGAAAATGAGTTATGGATTCATGCGCCTGCCCCGAACCACGATCCGGAGTTCGCAGGAAAACTTTTGGTAGTATAGTTAATTTTCTATTTTTCTTTTTTAACTTCATTTGTAATTGACTCAGCTATAGAGGACTTTGGGGACAGATCTTTCTTTTTTTTTGAAGAAATTGTCTGGTCTTTCATAATACAATTCCCATTGAAAATACCTCCTTCGTCAACAGTTATCACCGGAGCTTGAATATCGCCGATAACACGACCCGGGGGATAAATCTCAATCCTGTCCTGAGCATCTATTGTTCCGTGTACCTCGCCCATGATTATGGCAACTCCCACAGCTATTTTCGCCTCAACCACAGCCTTCTCACCCACAATAACCGTACCGCCATTGCTTTTGACCTTTCCTTTTACATTTCCATCCAGCCTGATAGCACCACGGAATTCTACTGTTCCGTCAATACTTGCATCAGACCCCAGAAAAGTAGATATAGAATCGTGTTTTTTACCTTTTTTCATATCTTAAATACCCTCCTTAATTATTCGTATTAATTTATGTTGAAAAATGCCCAGATGAATCTGCGTCCTGTGAATGCTTACCAATTATTCAAGAATGAACCGTCTCATACTCACGTTCATTAATATACCAACACAAAGTATGGTAACAACAATAGATGAACCCCCATAGCTGATAAAGGGCAAAGGCACACCGACCACCGGCATAAGCCCCATTACCATCCCTATATTAATAACAACCTGCCAGAATATCATTGCTGATATTCCGACTGAAAGGATTGTGCCAAAAGGATCCCTGCACCCGTAAGCTACATTTAATCCCTTTATGAGCAACATCAGGAAAAGAAAAACAAGAAATACTGAACCGGCAAACCCCCATTCTTCCGCCAGAACTGAAAATATAAAATCCGTATGTTGTTCAGGAAGGAAAGACAGCGCATTTTGCGTTCCTTTTAAAAATCCCTTGCCGGTGATCATACCCGAACCTATGGCAATTTTTGATTGAATAATATGGTAGCCTGCTCCCAAAGGATCCCGTTCAGGATTTATAAATGTTAGTATACGCCTTTGCTGATATTCTTTTAAAAAAAACCAGACAACAGGAAAAGCCGTCATACACGAAATAATGATATATATAAATGATCGCCTTTCAATCTTCACAAAAACAGTTATTGAAGCAGCGATCAGAACAACCACAAGAGCTGTTCCCAGATCAGGCTGTCTTACGATCAAAATAAATGGAATTATGACCATTATTGCAGGCTTAAAAAGATTACGCAGTGTAAATCCCCGCGTATATGCATGCTTTGAATAGTATCGAGCCAGGATAATTATCACTGCAATCTTTACCAGTTCGGATGGCTGAATCGACAGAGGGCCTAACATCAGCCATCTTTGTGCCCCGCTGACATACTTTCCAAGAAATAAAACAGCGATTAAAAGTAAAATACAAACCGCATAAATCGTATATGCCCACCTGTTCAATAATTTATAATTGAATAAAAAGGAGAAAACCATTAATATCAGTCCGGCACAAAACCATACCAGTTGCTTGATATAAAACATTTTATCGAGCGTGGCTTCTCCGGCTGTTGCTACGCTGTACAACGTAATAAACCCCAGGCAACTGAGCAAAAGTACCAGTCCCAGCAAACCCCAGTCAAAATATT
>Ga0233415_10001036_pt1 | contig 12406 bp, 8 predicted proteins | sample Na_anoxic_12_MG_FD_188631 | JGI IMG/M metagenome (GOLD analysis project Ga0233415, IMG submission 188631) | Seawater microbial communities from Saanich Inlet, British Columbia, Canada - Na_anoxic_12_MG | ecosystem: Environmental > Aquatic > Marine > Inlet | place: Canada: British Columbia... | reverse complement strand
TTTTCTTTTGTATTTGGATATAATGGACAAAAATGATGTTAAACACGGAGTACCGTTTGACAGGTTTTACAATGATATTTTAAAATTAAAAAAAACGTTCGGAAACATTGATGGCGTGTTTTGTTCCGGTTTTATTCCTGATTTGATCCGTTACCCGGAACTTGAGTTCGTCCGGTGTCCGGCCGGCACAACCAAGTTGTCTCTTCTGCCAAACGGGGATATGTACCCGTGTTACCTGTTTTTTCAATTTGCTGAATTTAGACTCGGAAATATTCTTGTGGATGATTTTAACGCCATCTGGCACCATCCCATATTAAATCATTTTAGAACATTTAAAAAAAACAACTGCCCCAAAACTTCCTGTTCGCTATTTCATTCCTGTCATGGTGGATGCCCGGCGCTGAGTTATATTTTTTATAACTCGCTCAACGGGCCGGACCCGAGATGCGTTAATCAAGAATGATTGTTGAGGAAAGAAGAATTACTAGGTTTTACAATAAATATCAGAAGGAGCATCATGATGAACACATTAGATCTGAAAAATCATGCCCTAACCTCCGAGTCCGGTGAATTTGTTTTTGGTCTGGAACATACCGGCAGCCATGCCTGCTATATGGTTTATGGGGTTTTAAAACCAGGGCAAGAGCAACGGGTGATAAAACCCGGAAAAGGTCATGAAGAAATGGTTCTCGCCATGAAAGGAAATTTTGAAATATCCGGCTGGTTCAGTGGTCGGTTAAGGGAAGGATGCGCATTTCATATTGCCGGTGAGGATACAGTTTATCTTCAGAATACAGACACAACAGACGCATGTTATGTTATTGCCGGAGGTCATTCCCATGACGGGCATCATCATTCCTGACTGATGTAATCGGCACAGATGGAATCTGGGAAGCTCACAAGCCCAAAGGGTGATGAAGGATGCAGCGCAACTCAGTCCCGCCGAGGCGGGATTTGCGAAGCCGTCAAGCATACTTCTTAGAAATTTGAGATTAGGTGAAAAGGAGCAGCCATGAATAAAGAAGACTTTATCAGGCATATAAAAGTTAAAGGCAAAACGTATAATATTTCAGATATCACCTTGCTTGAAGAAAGGGGTATGGCAGATATTAAAAGACTCCCTTTTTCCATTAAAATCCTGGTTGAGAACCTGTTAAGGAAGTTGGATGGTCGTATTGTCAGGCGGGAGGATGTGCTCAAGATCGCGAGGTGGAAAAAACGATATGAAGAACCGGTAGAAATACCTTTTCATCCGGCTCGGGTTCTGATGCAGGATTTTACCGGTGTTCCGGCAGTGGTTGATCTAGCCGCTATGCGGGATGCCGTAAAAGAGCTGGGCGGTGATCCGAGGAAAATCAACCCTCTTGTACCGGTCGATCTAATCATAGACCATTCCGTGCAGGTTGATTACTTTGGCACCAAGGATGCTTTACAAAAAAATGTGGCCAAGGAATATGAGCGGAATCAGGAAAGATATGCTCTCTTGAAATGGGCTCAGAAGAGTTTCAACAATTTCCGTGTTGTTCCTCCGAATTCGGGTATCTGTCACCAGGTAAATCTTGAATATCTAGGGCAGGTGGTAATGATCGAAGAATTCGACGGCAAAACGATTGCTTATCCCGAGACTCTGGTTGGCACCGACTCACATACAACGATGATTGATGGAATCGGAGTGATGGGCTGGGGTGTCGGAGGCATCGAGGCTGAGGCAGTTATGCTTGGGCAGCCGTATTATATGTCGATTCCTGAAGTTATCGGTGTAAAGATGGTTGGTAAGATGAAAGAAGGAATTACGGCAACCGATCTTGTACTGGTGATAACTGAACTGCTTAGGAAACATAATGTCGTGGAAAAATTTGTAGAATATTTCGGGTCCGGAGTGAAGAAACTGTCGGTCCCAGACCGAGCAACCATTGCTAATATGACGCCTGAATACGGTGCGACCCTCGGATTTTTCCCGGTGGACGAGAAGACTGTAGAATACTTTTACCTTACCAATCGGGGAAAACAGGCCGATCTGGTTGAAGCCTATACCCGATGGGTTGGTCTATTTTATAACGGTAAAGAAGAACCGGATTACACCGAAGTCCTCGAGCTGGACCTTTCCACAGTCGAACCTTCTGTTGCCGGCCCGGCCCGGCCCCAGGACAGGATCGAGTTAAAGGATCTGAAAGGTAAGTTTGCTGCGGCACTAGAATGTGAATATGATAGAGACACAGACATGGCCAACATTTCCACGTTTCACGACGAATCCGGTTGCCGGACGGTCAGGGCACCGGTATGCAAGCAGATTGATTCAAGAATATGTAAGCTGAATCTTGATGGGAAAGCCGTAACAATTAGCCACGGAAGCATTGTTATCGCTGCCATAACCTCATGCACAAACACCTCAAATCCTTATGTCCTGCTCGGAGCGGGTCTTTTGGCCAAAAAGGCTGTAACCAGGGGATTGAAAGTTCCTTCTTATGTCAAAACTTCGCTGGCACCGGGATCAAAAGTCGTCATTCGGTATCTTGAAGATGCCGGACTGATGCCCTATTTTGAGGATCTTGGTTTTCACCTGGCGGCCTTCGGATGTACGACGTGTATCGGCAACAGCGGTCCCCTGCATCCAGAAATAGAAAAAGCAATATCCGATAATGACCTGACCGTTGCTGCGGTCCTGTCAGGGAACCGCAATTTTGAGGCCAGAATCCATCAAAGTATCAAAGGAAATTTTTTAGCATCGCCAATGCTGGTGGTGGTTCTGGCAATTGCCGGAAGGATCGATATCGATTTGACCACAGAGCCGATCGGGAACGATATTGACGGTAAACCCGTCTACCTTAAAGATATTTGGCCAACCGATGATGAAATAGAAAGCCTTGTTCAAAAACATGTCAAAAAAGAATTTTTTGAGCTGGAGTACCAGAAAATATTTGACGGGGACGAACTCTGGCAGGCACTTCAGGTTGCCGAAAGTACAACTTTCAACTGGGATGATCAATCCACCTATATTAAAAAACCGCCGTTTTTTGAAAATTTCGGGCTTGAGTTACATAAAACTTGGGATGTGAAAAATGCAAATGCTCTTCTTGTGCTCGGCGATTCTGTTACGACCGATCACATCTCCCCTGCCGGTGCAATTCCGGAAGATTATCCTGCGGGTAAATATCTCAAAGAACAAAACGTTCTTCCAGCAGATTTCAATTCCTACGGATCCAGGAGGGGTAACCATGAAGTCATGATACGGGGTACATTCGGGAACACCAGAATAAAAAACAGGCTCGTTGCTCCGAAGGAAGGCAGCTTTACCTTAAAGTTTCCGGATAAAAAGGAGATGTTCATTTTCGATGCCGCCATGGAGTACATAGATGAAACCAGACCTCTTGTGGTGCTCGGTGGTAAGGAATATGGAACCGGTTCATCAAGAGACTGGGCTGCAAAAGGAACATTACTTCTTGGAGTAAAGGCGGTAATCGCCGAATCATATGAACGTATCCACAGGAGCAACCTTGTTGGGATGGGGGTCTTGCCGCTGATATTAAAGGAAAACTACAGCCTGGAAAGTCTCGGTCTTAAAGGCTCTGAAACGTTTTTTATAAGCGGGATCGAGAATATGCATCCTCGCAAAATTTTACAGGTAAAGGCGTTAAAGAAAGACGGAAGCGAGGTCAACTTTGAAGTAATCGCCCGCCTGGATACAGACATCGATGTTGATTACTTTGTAAACGGCGGCATCCTCAAGTATGTATTGCGTAAAGTTTTGAAACGGAAATGAAATTTATCATGTGTCAATGGTGTCGCCCATTAAAGTTATCAGCTAAGAGGCTATCTTATGAATAATAACCACACAGAACATGCACATGGTGATTTAAAAGGCAAGAAATTAGGCATATCGATTCTTTTAAACATCACAATCACAATTGCGCAAGTAGTAGGTGGCTTTATTTCAGGAAGCCTATCGTTACTATCAGATGCAATGCATAACTTCAGTGACGTCATCTCCCTTATCATTAGTTACATTGCGGATAAACTTACAAAAAAGAAGTATACACTACAGCAGACATTTGGATATAAAAGAGCAGAAATTATTGCGGCCTTCATCAATACTGCAATACTTCTTGTAATTGCTGTAATACTTGCAGAAGAAGCAATATCAAGATTTAAACAGCCGGTAGTAATTGAATCATTATGGGTCATCGCATTAGCAATTCTAAGTATCCTTGTTAATGGAGGCAGTGTTCTGTTGTTGAAAAAGGATGCTTCAGAAAACATGAACATTAAGTCTGCTTATCTACACTTATTCTCGGATATGATCACTTCTTTTGCTGTACTACTTGGCGGTATTGCCATGTATTATTTCAATATATTTTGGATAGACAGTGCGCTGTCGATTTTGATTGCAGCTTATCTGGTATATTCATCCTGTGGATTACTTAGGCGAACTTTAGGCGTATTAATGCAGTTTGCTCCACCTGGTACTGATTTGAGAGCAATTGAAAACGAAATATTAAGATTCCCTACAATTGAAAATATTCATCATGTGCATGTATGGCAATTAAATGACAAAGAAATTCATTTTGAAGCTCATATTGACTTTAATGAAGACATAAAGTTGAGTAAAGTAGCTGAAATTATGGGACAAGTTCGCCAATTGCTACGTGATAAATTTAAAATTAATCACGCTATTTTACAACCTGAGATCGGGTCTGATGATTCTAGCCAGTTTATTGTAGATGAAAGGTGATGGCTTCGTAAAAAGTCCAACTTCTGCGTTGCGCTGCATTCCTCGTCACTGCGACGTACTATATGTACGTCTCATTCCTCGGAATTTGCGCGCCTTGAATTTGGAGCTTTTTATTTTGCCATCAAAATCTAACTTTTTACGAGACTGTCAAAGGTGATGTTAATATACATGGGAACATGTCTGTGAGATACAAAAAGAGATTGATCATCTTCACCCGTTATCCGGAACCCGGAAAAACCAAAACCAGACTCATTCCTCTGCTAGAAGCAGAAGGTGCTGCAGATCTTCAGCGCAACATGACGGAACATACGCTGGTGCAGGTCAAAAGATTATCAACATCACGTGAATTAAGCGTTGAGATTCGTTATGAAGGCGGCAATGAGAGTTTAATGAAAAACTGGCTTGGCCCTGATTTTGATTATCGGTCTCAGGGGAGAGGTGATCTTGGACTGCGCATGCAACGTTCTTTGGAAGATGCCTTTAGAGCCGGGGCAACCGAAGCTGTGATTATAGGTACCGATATCCCGGATATAACAGATGTTATCATTCAAAAAGCGTTTGACGCCCTTAAACTAAAAAATGTGGTGCTGGGTCCTGCCAAAGACGGCGGATACTATCTAATCGGATTACAAAAAGACTCTCTATCACAGGCCATCCCTGATTTATTTACCGGCATAAACTGGGGAAAGGATGGTGTTCTTAACAAAACCATAGAGGTCGTGAAGGGCCTTGGATTAAACTTTTCGCTTCTTGATGAACTGGAAGATGTGGACCGGCTCGAAGATCTATCGATCTGGGGACGAGCGCATAATCTGAACAAACTAGAATTTTTACCCAAAAACATTTCAGTCATCATACCGGCTATAAACGAAGCGGATAATATTGCAAATACCATAGAAAGTATCGGTCCCGGGGATAAAAAGGAAGTAATTGTAGTCGATGGGGGAAGTAATGATGATACCGTGGGGATTGCGAAATCACTGGGTGCAAGAGTTATTAATAGCTTACCTTTACGGGCGCGGCAAATGAACCAGGGTGCCTCTGAAGCCACAGGGGATGTGCTTCTTTTTTTGCACGCAGATACACGTCTGCCGGAAAAATTTGAAGAATTTGTTCTTAACAGCTTCAAACAACCCGGAACGGTTGCCGGAGCATTCGAGCTGCGCATCGATTCCGACATCCCTGCTCTTCGGCTTATTGAACGCCTTGCAAACTGGCGCTCCCGATGTCTGAAAACACCTTATGGCGATCAGGCGATTTTTATTTTATCACTGGTTTTTCATCAGGTTGGAGGATTTCCTGATATTCCCATAATGGAAGATTTTGAACTGATCAGGCGCTTGCGAAAGCAAGGGGAAATAGCAACTTTACCCGTGCCTGTTTCAACATCCCCCCGTCGCTGGCAAAACTTAGGCATATTAAAAACCACCCTGATCAACCAGTTGGTTATTGCAACATATTTTATGGGTGTTGCCCCGGAGGTGATTGCACGGCGGTATCACCGCAGCAAAGGTGTGTCTGAAAGGAGGTAAAAAATGTACGATTCGGAATTTAAAGATATTACTACCGAAGAATTGAAGCAATTTATCAAATCCCACAATGAAAAGGAGTACCTGCTTGTGGATGTCCGACAGCCGGATGAATATTCGGAAGGCCACATCCCAGGGGCTAAGTTTATTCCCTTGAATGAACTCGTATCCGATCTTTCCGGTTTACCTGCAAACAGGAATCTTGTTTTCTACTGCCATAGCGGTGGTCGCTCTCTGGCTGCGGCATCCATATTTTTTGAAGAAGGTATTACTGAAAAAACAATATACAATCTAGAAGGAGGGATCCTTGCCTGGGAAGGCAAAACGCTGAAAGGATTTCCTAAAATACAGGTTTTTGATAAAACCAAAGCACCTGTGGAACTTCTACTCACCGCCATGGATCTGGAAAAAGGAGCCTGGCGATTTTATACATATATTCTGGATAACATTTCAGTTGATCCGATTATTACTACCTTGGAACAGTTGTCAAAGGCAGAAATCGCACACGCCAGAACCGTTTACGGGTTCTGGAAAAAAGCTGCAAGCGCTCCCATTTCCTTTGACGAACTCTACGCAAGCCTTAAGGGAGAAATCCTTGAAGGTGGGGAAAGCCTTGTGGAAGTGCTTGGATACCTGGAAAATATTGAGGAAAACCGGTGTCTGCAAATTTTAGAACTGGCCCTTCACATCGAGTACGCTGCCTTTGATCTATACAAAACCATGGCAGATCATGCAAAAGACCAGACCATTCGGGACAGTTTTTTATCCATTGCCCAGGCCGAAAAAAGTCATATGCGAATGCTGATTCGCGCGCTGGATCAATGCGTTTGATGCCAAAATCTGGATGCTTGTTATTGGTTTCTGGATACTGGCTAAAGAAGATCCATCAACAAACATATTTTTGCTTTTAATTTCAGTACAAGCTCGCAAAGAAAATCGAAACTCATTCTTGGAGGTTTTATCATGAAAAATGTTTTTTTTATATTAGTAATTATTTTTACTGCATCAGTTGCTTTTGCTTCGGCACAGGAAGGTAAAGAACTTTTTGAAAGAAAATGCGATAAATGTCATTCCCTTGGACGTTCTTTAAGAAAGACTAAGGATTTAGCGGCATGGAACAGGACAATAAAGAGGATGGCTCGACTCTCTGATGGATTAATTACAGAAAAAGATGTAAAAGAAATAGCAAAATATCTGGCTGTTAAAGAACAACCAATTAAACCCGTTGCTTATGAAAAACCAAAAGAAGATGTTAAAGTGCATGCGGAGCATGAGTTATTTGAGTTTAAAAAAGTCCGGGTTAACCAGTTCATAGAACCTTCAGTGTGTGGTGAATGCCATTCTGAAAAATATGAGCAGTGGAACGGCTCTATGCATAGTAAGGCTTTTACCGACCCACTCTGGCGTGCAGCGACAAAACTGTTTTTTGAAAAAGCGGTTAAACAAGAGGAAATCCTTGAGATGAAAGCATGTGTAAAATGCCATACCCCTCTTGGTTTCCGTTCCTATAATATTTCTTCTCCCGGGGACAATTATGACAAACTTGCGGAGTTGCCGGCTCAAGGGATTTTCTGTAACTGGTGTCATAACATAAACGAAGTAAAACATATCGGCAATGCTCGATATGAGGTGACACCAGGAGGAGGAGAGGACGACCCATCAACTATGCTTGGCCCACTTAAAGATTCAAGTTCAGATTTCCATCCTACAAAATATTCCAAACTGCATACAAAATCTGAATTCTGCGGGCTTTGCCACAATGTTTCTCATGCGGCAAATAAACTTCCTTTTGAACAAACTTATGACGAATGGAAACACAGCCCTTATAACACTGGAAATCCTGAAACAACGGTTAACTGCCAGGACTGCCATATGAGGCAAAAGCCGGGCATTCCCGCAACAGGAAAAACCAGAAGGCCCGACAATCCAGGGAAAGCGGCTGATGACGGGCCTGACAGAAAACATGTCTGGACTCACTATTTTGTTGGAGCAAATGCAATGGCCACAAAGCTTCTCAAAAGCGATATGCACGCACAGATGGCTGTGGAACGACTCAAGAATGCCGCGGACTTAGAACTTATAAAAAGTAGTTCTTACAGGAAAAACGAAATTTCCCATTTTTTAGTAAAGGTCATAAATTCAGGAGCAGGGCATTATCTTCCAACAGGGATTACAGAAATAAGGCAGATGTGGCTTGATGTAAAAATTATCGATACCAGAGGAAAAATCGTTTTCAGATCCGGCAGTCTTGATAACAAGGGCAATATTGATGAAAATGCGGTATTATATCACACGCAGCTTGGCAATGAAAAGGGAGAGCCTGTTTTAAATGTGGCGCTGGCAGACAGGATACTTTATGACCACCGTATCCCACCCAGGGGATATATGATCGAAAAATATACTTTTCAGATACCGTCAGATGCGGTTTCACCATTAACAGTTGAAGCAACCCTTAAATATCGTAGCGTTTCCCAGTCACTTGCAAGAGAATTGCTTGGTGACATTGCATCTGAAATTCCTGTTGTAGACATGTTTAATTTGGTTGAAAAAATAGAGTTTTAATATTCAGGTTAAAATCAGTTTGGATCATCCGGTGAGTTCGATCTTTTAACTGGTTCCGTATTCTTTAAGTTTTAACTGCAGGGTGCGGCGGCTGATCCCAAGAATCTTTGCAGCATGGGTACGATTGCCTTCGGTATCCTTCAAAGTCATTAGAATCATTTCTTTTTCGACGTCTTTGAGAGATCTTTTCGGAGTGAGACCGATCTCAGACTTTTTCATCTCTGGGTCCAGGGCTCGTAAGGTATCAGAAAATTCGTCGGGGGTTATCATATCTCCTCTAGCCATAATCACTGAGCGTTCTACCATGTTTGCAAGTTCCCGGACATTTCCGGGCCAGTCGTAACGCATCAGCAAGTCGGTTGCCCGGGGCGTAAAGCCTTTTATAAGTCTTCGGTTCTTTACGGCATATTGTTTAAGGAAAAAATCCGCAAGTAATGGAATGTCTTCTCGCCGTTCGCGCAAAGGTGGGACGCTGAGGGTGACGACATTGATTCGATAAAAAAGATCTTCGCGGAAATGGCCTTCCTTAATTTCTTCTTTCAAGTTTTTGTTTGTTGCAGTGATCACGCGGGTGTCTACCCTAACAGTATTTGAGCTGCCTAAGGGTTCGAATTCACGCTCCTGAAGCACCCGAAGGATTTTAGCCTGTGTGGAAGGTGCCATCTCAGCGATTTCGTCCAGGAATATTGATCCCTTATGAGCCAGTTGAAAACGGCCCTGCCGGCGTGTTAAGGCACCTGTAAATGCCCCTTTTTCATGACCAAACAGCTCACTTTCCAATAAGGCTTCAGGCAGGGCAGCACAGTTGACCTTGATCAGGGGTTTTTCACGGCGTGGACTGTTCAAATGGATGGCGTTAGCTATGAGTTCCTTGCCCGTACCGCTTTCACCGGTAATAAGCACGGTGGCTTCAGTTGGAGCAACTATCGCGATTGTCTCCAGCAATTTGCGCATCACAGAACTTTGACCAATGATTTTTGAGAAATCGAAGCGATCTTTAAGCTGTTCCCTAAGATATATGTTCTCCTTTTCCAATTGTTTATGCCGCAGGGCTTTATTAATCAGGATCTTAAGTTCATCAATATCGAGCGGTTTGTTCAAATAATCGTAGGCTCCTGATTTCAAGGCCTCCACGGCCGTGCTGACCGAAGCGTAGGCGGTCATAATGATGACAGGTATCCCCGGACTGATTTCCTTGATCCGTTTCAGGGCCTCGATGCCGCCAACCAAAGTCATACGAACATCCATCAAAATAAGGTCATAGAAGCGTTTCTCAACGGCGGTAATTGCCGTTTGACCGTCTTCAGCCTGCCGTATCTCGTAACCTTGGGCGGAAAGCACGGCTTCAAGCATCTTGCGATGGGCGGAATCGTCATCGACAATTAGGATTTTCGGTTTCATCTCCTTCCTCAAGTTAGTTCGCTTCGCTCACAATTGGAATGTTGGAATACTGGAATAATGGAGTAATGGGTTAAAGCAAAAGACTATTTCTCAATAAATTATTGTATTTACAGTATGTTGTAGAATTTTCGATACGTTCAATAATTGCCTGGTTAAAGAGTTCATATTAACTCTACTCAATGTGTGGTGAGGCAACCGGAAGTGTAATAATAAATCGACTACCTCCGGTTGTTCCGGGCAACGGACTCTCAACCTGAAGTTCACCGCTGTGGTTTTCCACGATTTTATGAACAATGGCAAGACCTAAACCCGTACCTTTCTTTCGGGTGGTAAAAAAAGGGTCAAAAATTTTTTTCTTTTTATCATTGGGGATTCCAGGTCCGTCATCTTCTACCCAAATATGCAGCCTGGTGCCCGATTCATTTATATTGGCTCCCACTTCTACTGTTCCACCGTCATCAACTTCCTGAAGTGCATTCAGCATGAGGTTAAGCAGGGCCTGGGTGATCTGATTGGCATCCAGAAGAAAGCTGTTTAAATCCGGATTGATTTTACTCCGGATCTTTATATTACGTGACCGGGCATCGGTTTCCAGTAGCCGCACTGTATGTTCTATAAGCTCAAAAAGATCTGTTGATGCAAGTTCGGGTTCCAACGGACGGGCAAATGTAAGCAGATCATTGACTACACTGTTAATCCGATCGACCTCTTTAACCATGATTTCAGCATATTCTTTTTCCCGGGTGCGATCCGAAAGGGAGTGGGCCAGGAACCGGGCAAATCCCTTGATAGAACTGAGCGGATTACGGATTTCATGAGCAACTACAGCAGCCAGTTCCCCAATGGCCGCGAGTTTTTCCGAATGCCGGACTTTCTCCTCTAGTCGTTTGATTTCCCTTGAATCTCTGAGCACAATGACGGCACCGGTGCAGGTGTTTTTCTCGTCAAGAATCGGCGTAACACTCAGCGTCATGGGTATTACCGTACCTGATTTGCTTTTGTGAAGTAATGCCCGTTCTAGAATGGGTTTACTCTGCGATAAGGTATCATCAATACCGGTTGCATTAAAGTCAATTATCGATCGCAAATCCAATCCTTTCAATTCAGTTTCTTTAAGACCGAGCAGCTCCATGGCCAAAAGGTTGTATGATACTATTCGACCTTCAGGGTTAATGCTCAGCAGGCCGTTGGCCATGTTGGCAACAACCTGTCGGGTGTAATCCCGCGTCTCTTTTAATGTCCTGTCTACCAGATAGTAATTCTGGATGACAAAAATAAAAAAAAGGGCTCCTGATCCGAGAGCCACGAGAATTGCGGCCATGATCATGGCATGATGAATATCCGAGCGACGCGCCTCTTCAAAAGCCGTCATTTTCAGCCCTAGAATAATGATGTTATCGGAATGTTGATGGGAAGCTATATTTTTCCCGTGATCCATCATATCTTTATGATCATAATTCATAAGCAACGATTGGCGTGGAGAAAAACGTTTGGCAAGATCATACACTTGGGTGCCATCTGTCAGCTTTCTAACCCTGCTTTGGACTTGATCCTCATTATCCAACTGAGGGCGCCAGGCTGAAGACATGCTCTCAAAGGATGGATTGGAATGGTGGATTACTATGTCCTGTGAATCGATGAGATAGACATAGGCGATATTTTCATTTTTTCCGGTTTCCAGGATAAGGTTCTCAATCGAATCTTCCTCCCACTCAGGCATTATCATGCCTGCCCGGGCGCCCGCTTCCAAAGTATGCAGTATGGCTAAGCCCTGTTGATGAACGAATTTTAATACTGTCTGTTCTTGCCGTTCCAGATTACGGTAAGTGGAGATACTGATTAGAATGAGCATCAGAATCACCACGGCCAGGATGGAAAGCGCAGGGATATACAGCCGTTTTAATTGTAGAACTCTCATGAAGCACCAAATTTTGAAAAGCCCTATTTCTTGCGAACAAAATGGCGGACCTTAACTAAATTTTTATTTTGATCTTGAAAACCTGGTCCTTTGGGCCATGATTCTTTACTAATATTTTTTAATGCCCCGTCCGCTTGCGGTGGGGTAAAAGGTGGTGCTATACTGCCGCCATTATGGAATTAGGTAAAACATCACATAGTGTATACAAAATTCGCTATCATATGGTGACAGCGGTCAAGTACAGAAAAGTATTACTCAACAGCGAAA
>Ga0233415_10001035_pt1 | contig 12417 bp, 11 predicted proteins | sample Na_anoxic_12_MG_FD_188631 | JGI IMG/M metagenome (GOLD analysis project Ga0233415, IMG submission 188631) | Seawater microbial communities from Saanich Inlet, British Columbia, Canada - Na_anoxic_12_MG | ecosystem: Environmental > Aquatic > Marine > Inlet | place: Canada: British Columbia... | reverse complement strand
GTCGACTTTCCGAGCGACTACTTTGGGTCGGTGTCGGGTTTTCTTCCGCAGTAATTAGAACTTTGAAATCTTGGATACTTGGACTTTTTGAAAATTTGAATCCTTGTATTCGCAACATCAGGGGTTATTCACATCAGTGAGTAACCCCTATTTTTTTAAAAAACATATTTTCAATAAAATTTATTTTTGTTATACTATAAATGAGCTTAGCTAATGAACAGCAGTTTACGGATTGTTGTCGCCGAACTCTCTCTTTTAGAGAAAAACAACCAGAGTCTTAGCGGCTACGGTTTCTAAGAGCGTGTTGTGCTAAGGAGATACTGCTTGTCTTTGTTTAGCGCAGGTCTTTCTGAATTCATATCAGAGGGTGCTGCTAAATAAAATACAGGACTAAGAAGATATATGCTTTAGAGCGGTAAACTTCGCGGTTCGGTGACACAGACGAACAGAGGCAATTATCCTGACGCTGACGGTGATTTCTCGAACGCTCCGTACTTCAACTTCAATGACGGCAAGGTCAAGTTCGATACCAACTGGGTCGACAATCCGAACGACAACTATGGGTCGGTGTCGGGTTTTCTTCCGAAGTCTCTCCAAAAAGCTGCAAAAAGTATCCATCACGGATACTTTTTGTTTTATCTCTGCCGAGTTGAACGTATCCATCCTCCAAGCATTCTGCCTATTTCATCAATTATTTCCTGTAAAAGAACGTATTTTTTGTTATCAATTGTTTTAATTTCTTTACAAAGTCGCAGGAATACCCTTAAGAAATTCAATTTCAGGCTGGCTTTCTCCAATATCGGAAGCTTGTCTTTTTTGGGCAGCTGGCTGGCCCATAAGATGTTTTCCAGAATATCTAAAATTAAATTCTCGCAACGTTGCCATAAAGTATAGCGGTCTTGTTTGGATACTGTGTTTCTATAACCATAAAAAGTTTTATACAGCTCATAACTCTTTTTGAAAATTGGGATATCAAATTCTTCCATATTATGAAAATCTATAAAAATGTTTTTGAAAATATCATTTTTTTAGAAAATTTGTTCTCGGCTTGGGATAAATTTAAGAGCGACAAGCAGAAAAAACAGGATGTTCAGCAATTTGAGTGGCGGCTGGAACAAAATATCTTTCAACTCCACCAAGATTTGAAGCGCCAGAGATACAAACACGGAGCTTATACTTCTTTTTATATCCACGATCCCAAGCAAAGACATATCCATAAAGCGACTGTCCGAGACCGGGTGCTTCATCACGCTGTTTTTAAGACACTCAATCCTATCTTTGAGCCAACCTTCATTGCTAATTCGCTTTCTTGCCGCATTGGCAAAGGAACGCATAAGGGAATAGACATTTTAGAAAAAGTATTAAGGCAGATAAGCAAGAATAATTTTAAACCCTGTTTTGTTCTTAAATGCGATGTTAGGAAATTTTTTGAAACCATTGACCACAAAATTTTATTAAATATTATTTCTAAGCGGATAAAAGACAGGAAAGCTATCTGGCTAATAGAAGAAATTATTGAAAGTTTCAGTTCTAAATATTCAACCGTTTTTGAGTCAAAAGGAGTGCCGATTGGCAATTTAACCTCTCAATTATTTGCCAATATCTATCTCAATGAATTTGACCAATTTGTTAAACAAGGACTGAAGATAAAACATTATCTTCGTTATACTGATGATTTTATTATCGTGTCCGGTAATAGATCGGATTTGGAGAATCTGATTGCTCCGATTCGTTCTTTTCTTTCAAATAAGCTCGCTCTTGAACTGCATCCCAAAAAGGTTATTATTCGTAAATTCCATCAAGGAATTGATTTTTTGGGTTATGTTGTTTTACCTTATCATCGGTTGCTTCGGGCCAAGACTAGACAACGGATATTTAAGAAAATAGAAAAGCGGATAAAAGAATATAAAGAGGGGATTATTAGTCAGGAAACTCTTGAACAATCGCTCAATTCGTATCTGGGCGTTCTTTCGCACGCTGATACTTATGAATTGGAACTGAAACTGAAAAATCAATTCTGGTTTTGGTTAAATGAATAAAAAATCCCAGATATTCTACTCCCATACTACCTTCTGGTCCGGTTCAACTATTTCTATCCAGATTTGGCCGGGAACAAAGAGAATTTCTTCTCCATGATTATCTAAAAATTTAAGTTTGCTGGCTGGATTATTCTCGCTTTTTTGCCAAATACAAGGAATAATTTCTCCGTTTTGATAAATCTGACATTGCCCTTCCCCTTCTAAATTTAAATTATTGTAATAAGGGCCTTCAATTTGTTCTGAGAGAACTTTCATTATAACTATGTTTTTAGCTCTAACTTGCTGATTATTATTAGCATCTATTTCTTTAGTATTAGTTCTCCATCGTAAATAAGAATTAGTTTCTGAATCATATTCATAAGATACATTATATGGATAAGAATATTCTATTCTTAAAATTTTATCCTCTTCATTCTGAGTATTTTTTTCTTTTGCATACAGATATCCTTCGAATCGATTTTCTAAACGATAATTCAATTTTTTAGCTGCCTTGATCAGATTTTCTATAGATGTAAAGCCATTATGAGGAGCTGATTTTGTGTTTTTTCTGTAAAAAGCATTAGCTGGATTCTTCAAAGCGTCTATGTTGTCCATTATTCCAGCATTAAGCTTTTCCAAAGCAAAATGCGAACCGCCCCAATGGGCCAGAATAGCATCAAACCCCATAGCCAAAGGGATAAAATCATGGCGAGCGCTGCGCATAGAACCAATTTCTTCTGGGAAATTGCAAATATAAAAAGCTATTATTCTGGTAATGCTATTAGTGATTACTGGCATTTCTATTACTAAGTCGGCTTGAGAAAGCCCATGCAAAGGACGGGCCACTGGATCATTGGCAAAAACTATTGCCAATGGCCTTCTTTGATAATTCTGACAGGTCAATCCGCTTAATGGGCTGATCTCTCCTTGTATCTGATTATCTGAATCAATTAAATTATCTTTTGTGCTGATTTCCCAGATGTTTTTATGCCAAACAAAAATTAGCCCAAGGGCTAAAACAACTAAAATCAAAATTATTACCCATTTATTATTCAGATTAAACATAATTCTTAAATTCCATTATATCATATCAAATCTTTTTATCAAACTTTTGAATTCTAGATTTTCTAATAATTTAATTACTTTCTTTTTGTTATAACTTCCCCATTCACACTTTTCTAAATCAAAATCAATAGGAATATCTTTTTTTATAGTAGCTAAGCGTCTGCTAAAAAATGCCTGTTCTTTGTATTCCAGCAATCTTGCTTTTAATTTTGGGTCTATATCATTTATTTCTATATCCTTATAAAGTTTTTCAATGCTGTTAAATTTTTCAATTAATTTAATAGCTGTTTTTTCGCCAATTCCAGGCACACCAGGTATATTGTCAGAAGCATCGCCTTTAAGTCCTTTTAAATCAACTATTTGTTCGGGTTTTAAATTATAGCGTTTTTTGACTGCTAATGTATTATAAATAATTATATCTTTAATCCCTTTTTTAGGAACATGAACTTCTGCCTTTTTATCAACTAATTGAAGCATATCTAAATCGCCAGTAATAATTATATTCTTTATTTCTGATTCTTTATTTCTCATTTTTGATACAATTGTCCCAATAATATCATCTGCTTCAAATCCTTTTTTTTCATAAATAGGAATTTCTAATGCTTTTACTATCTCTTTTATTTTAGGAATCTGGTCATATAATTCCTGAGGATGCTTAACTCTTTTAGCTTTATATTCTTTGTATTCCAAGTCTCTAAAAGTAGGTCCAGCCAAGTCAAAAGTGGTAACTAAATAATCAGGACTTAATCCTTGAATAACGCTCAAAAGAATGCTAATAAATCCATAAACAGCATTAACTAATTCCCCTTTTTTAGTTTTTAGAGGCGGTAAAGCGTGAAATGCGCGGTGGATTAAAGCATTGCCGTCAATAATGACTAATTTTTTCATTTAATTATAATCTGCCTTTTATTTCTACCTAGATAGTCAAATTTTATCCATAAAATGTCTAATGGCAAACTTTTTTTAATTTTTTCAGCCCATTCAATAACAACTATATTTTGAGAATCATTAATGATTTCTTTAAAATCCAGATCATCTAAATCTTCTGGCCCAATTCGATAGCAATCAATGTGATATAGATTTGAAGTTTTTAATATTGGTATTTTATATTTCCTCAAAATAACAAATGTAGGACTAGTAATTAATTCTTTGATTTTAAAACCCCTTGCCATGCCTTGAATAAAAGTTGTTTTGCCACTGCCTAAATCGCCTTCCATACCAACAATTAATGCTTTTGTTTTTTCTGACTCTCTGTTAATTATCTCTTGAGCTAAAAATTCTCCTATTTTCTGTGTTTCTTTAGCGCTTTCAGTAATAATTTCCACATTATTCATTAATCTATTATACTACATTGACCCAAAAACTGAAATGAGATAAAATTAAAATAATTAGCTAAAAGAAACAAAATGGATTTATCTAATAATAATGATGCAGCTACTCCAAATAAAGAAAAAGAAAAAATTCTTGGCAAAAAGGAAAGTTCTCTTAAAAGTAAAGAAGATCTTGAAAAAAGATTAAGCGAAATAAAGCGTGAGGAAGAAGAAGATAAGGCTAAGCATTTGGGAGAAAAACTCAATCTCCCTTATGTTAATCTAGATTTAATACCAGTTGATTCTAATGATCTGAATATATTGGCAAAAGAAAAATCTGAAAAAGGAAATATTTTAGTTATTAGAAAAATTGGGAAAAATCTTCAATTGGCTGTTAAAAATCCTGATGGTTCTCAAACAAAAGAAATTATTAAAGAATTAGAAGATCAAGGATATAAATGTTCTTTAGTTGTTGTTTCTTCAAGCAGTTTAAGAAAAAAAAGGCTTCGTTATGAATTAATTGCGACTAAGCTTGTTTCTATAAAAAGCGCTTTGGTTATCCAGGAAGAAGAACTAAAAGAATTTGAAAAATCATTACAGACAATCCAAGAACTGAAAGAGACAATTAACACTCTTTCAACCACTCGTCTCTTGACTATTATCATGGCTGGAGCTATTAAAATGGGGGCTTCTGATATTCATTTTGAACCAGCTAAAGAAAGTATTCGACTTCGCTATAGGATTGACGGGCTGCTTCAAGATATTACTGATTTTCCTATTAATGCTTATAGATTTTCACTTTCCAGAATCAAAACTTTATCAGGCATGATTCTCAATGTTAATGAAATTTCCCAGGACGGCCGTTTTTCTGTTAAAATTATGAACAAAGGAAAATCTGTTAAAAACATTGACATAAGAGTTTCTATTTTGCCAAGCGGTTATGGAGAAAGCATTGTTATGCGTCTTTTAGGATTAGGGGCTATTGAATTAGATTTAATTGATTTAGGATTTGGACCGGAATTATTTGAAATAGTCAAAGGTCAAATTACGCGACCAAACGGAATGGTTCTAACTACCGGACCAACTGGTTCAGGCAAAACTACTACTCTTTACGCATGTCTTAATAATGTTAATAAATCAAGCACTAAAATCATTACTGTTGAAGATCCGATTGAGTATAGACTAAAAGGAATCACTCAAACTCAAATTAGCGAACGCAAAGGACAAACTTTTTTACAAGCGCTTAAAACAGTTGTTCGGCAAGATCCGGATATTTTAATGATTGGCGAAATTAGAGACGAAGAAAGCGCTAATATCGCCATTCAATCCGCTTTAACAGGACATTTGGTATTTTCCACTATTCATACCAATGACGCAGCTGGAGCTGTGCCTCGTTTAATAGAAATGAAAATTAAGCCATTTCTTATTCCAGCAGCCCTTAATTTGGTTATTGCCCAGCGTTTAGTTAGACGGCTTTGTCCTCATTGCAAAGAATCTTACAAACCATCAGCTGAATTAATTAAAAGCACAAAAAAAATTTTCTCGCTGATTTCGCCAAAATCAGGAATTGATATTCCTAAAAAATTATCTGCTTTTTATAAAGCTAAAGGATGTGAAAAATGCTATGGATTAGGATATCAAGGCAGAATTGGCATTTTTGAATTGTTTACTGTTAATGATGCTATTGAAAAATTGATTCTCAAACAAGCCACTTCTTATGAGCTTAGAGCAAAAGCAATGGAAGAAGGCATGCTCACATTAATGCAAGATGTAATGCTAAAAGTTGCTGAAGGGATAACAAGCATAGAGGAAGTTCAAAGAGTTATTGGTTCTCCTCAATATATCGAACAGCTTTATGGCAGGGCAATTATGTCTATGCTTAGCCGGGCTCTGGTCATAGATGAGGAAATTTTTGAATGGTCCCAATCTATAGCTCTAGGCGATGAAAAAATACAGGAAAAAATTAGTCAAGCCAGAATAGATGATTTAATAAAATGGATTATTGCTATTTCCTTAAAACTAAAAGCTACTGATATTCACTTTGAAGCAGAAGAAACAAATCTCATAATAAGATTAAGAATAGACGGCTCTCTAGAAAAAGTAGCTGAAATCGCCAAAGAATTATTCCTGTCTACAGTAGCACAAATAAAAGAGCTGGCCGGTATGGTAATTGACGTTCATAAAAAAGCCCAGGACGGAAGATTTAAAATAGAATGCCCTGATGAAAAAGTTTATGACACTAGAGTATCAGTTATCCCTAGTGGGTACGGAGAATCAATAATCATTCGTCTGCTTAGACCTGACATAGCTGTTCTTTCTTTAGAACAATTAGGAGTTCGTCCAGAATTATTAAAAGATCTACAAAAAATTATTAAATCGCCTAATGGAATTATATTTGTAACTGGGCCGACTAGCGCTGGCAAAACAACTACTCTTTATTCTATCATTAGCCAATTAAATAGGCCTGAAACTAAAATTTTCACCATTGAAGATCCTATTGAATATCGGCTCTCAGGCATTATCCAAACTCAGATTGACAAAGAAGAGGGTTACACTTTTTTTGAAGCTCTAAGAGCCCTTCTTCGCCAAAACCCGAATATTATTATGCTTGGCGAAATTAGAGATTCAGAGACTGCACAATCAGCTATCCAGGCTTCTCTTACTGGCCATTTAGTTTTAACCACCCTTCACACTAATAGCGCAGTTGAAGCTATACAAAGATTAACTAATCTTGATATCAGGATTGGAGATATTAGTTCTTCAACTAAAGCTATTGTAGCCCAAAGATTAGTTAAAAAACTTTGTCCTTATTGCAGAAAGGAACAAAAAATTTCTCCTGAAACTTTGGAGAGAATAGAAAAAGAGCTAAAGCAAATGCCAGCTCTCTATCAAAAGCAAATTAAAGAAATAAAAATATATAAACCAGATAAATGCGAGAAATGTAATCAAAGGGGATATAAAGGACAAATAGGTATTTTTGAAATATTAATCACTGACCAAGAAATAAAAAAGAGCATTCTTTCTTCAGCCAGTCCAGAACAGATAGAAGAGCTGGCCAGAAACAAAGGCATGCTCACGCTTTATCAAGATGGTTTGCTTAAGGCAATTGAAGGAATAACTACTCTGGAAGAAATAGAAAGAGTAATAGGACAGAGATCTTAACACCCATTAATCTGTAGACAATGACTCCCTGCCTGAGAACAGAGAGAAAAGATTTTCCGAGGAATATTCCAGCCGAAGCCAAAATACCCAAAAACTAAGATAAACCCCCATCGAACTAATTTTAAAAAAATTAAGTTCTTATTGCCTACAGATTAATAAATATTAAGGTTATTTATTAAGATAATAACAAGTTATCAAGAAAATGTCAAGCATAATTACTGAACAAAAAAAATCTGAAGATAATTATTTAGATTCAACTCTCCGCCCTCATTCTTTTCAAGAATATATGGGACAGCAAAAAATTAAAGATAATCTTCAAATTTTAATACAAGCAGCCAAGAAAAGAAAGGAATCAATTGACCATATCTTATTATATGGCAGCGCTGGTCTAGGTAAAACGACTCTAGCCCATATTATTGCCAAAGAAATGGGAAATAGTATTAAAATAACTTCTGGCCCAGCTATTGAAAAAGTAGGTGATTTAGCTTCTATCCTGACCAATTTACAAAATGGCGATGTTCTTTTTATAGATGAATTCCATCGGCTTAACAGGACCATTGAAGAAACATTGTATCCAGCAATGGAAGATTTTGTTTTGGATATTGTTATTGGCAAAGGCCCTTCAGCTCGGACTCTCCAATTAGAACTGCCTCGTTTTACATTAATTGGCGCCACTACCCGCATTGGCATGCTTTCTTCTCCTTTACGCAGCAGATTTGGGGCAACTTATCGTCTGGACTTCTATGACCAAGAAGATATAGAAAAAATTATTAATCGGTCAGCTCAAATATTAAAGACAGATATTGAACCAATAGCTATTCAAACAATAGCTAAATGCTCGCGCTATACTCCTCGTGTAGCTAATCGTCTGTTAAAAAGAACTCGTGATTATGCTCAAGTTAAAGCTGATGGTCTAATTAACCAAAAATTATCTCAAGAAGCATTAAAAATGCTTGAAATAGACGAGCTTGGGTTAGAGTTGGCTGACAGGCATATTTTGGAAACTATTATTCAAAAATTCAATGGCGGACCAGTAGGTTTGCAAACTCTGGCAGCAGCCACAGATGAAGAAACTGATACTATTCAAGAAATATACGAACCTTATTTGCTTCGTTTAGGTTTTTTGGCCCGCACCCCAAAAGGCCGCATGGCTGCTAAATTAGCCTATGACCATTTGGGCCTGAAATATAATGCTGAAGAGAATAAATTATTTTAAAATTATATTTTTAATATTTATTTCTGGAGGGTTTTTTATTTGTCCAATTTTTAGTTTTGCAGCAGCTAATGATATAGTTATCAATGAAATTGCTTGGATGGGTACAGACATTTCCAGTACCGACGAATGGTTAGAATTATATAATAATACAGAGACGGAAATAGATTTAACTGGATGGATTTTAAAAGCATCTGATGGATCGCCAAATATAACTCTTGAAGGCACAATAGCCTCTGGCGGTTACTTTTTAATAGAGCGGACAGACGACTCAACCGTGCCTAATATTGAAGCTGATTTAATTTACACTGGCGCTTTAGGCAATACCGGAGAAAACTTGGAATTGCGTGATGCAGAAAATAATTTAATTAATTCAATTGATTGTTCAGAAGCATGGTTAGCTGGAGATAATTCCACTAAACAAACTATGGAAAGGATAGATAGCAATTGGCAAACAAGTTTGAACATTCATGGCACTCCAAAAGCTCAAAACAGCAGCGGAGAAACAGCTCCTGAAGAAGGAGAGAAAATAGAAGGATCAGGAGGAAGCGGACAATCCTTGCCAGCTATGCCTAATAGACCCCCTATTGCCGATGCTGGCCTAAATATTACTGCTTTAGTTAATCAAGAAATAATTTTTGACGGTTCTTTGTCTTCAGACCCGGACAATGATGTTCTGACTTTCTTTTGGAATTTTGGCGATGGGGCAACTGACACAGAAGAAATTCCTAAACATATATATCTTTATCCTGGACAATATATTGCTACTTTATTAGTCAGCGATGATGAATTCTCTGATTTAGACATAATTACTGTTAATGTTTATAACAAATCAATAATCATCAGTGAATTTATGCCTAATCCAGAAGGAACAGATACTGAAAATGAATGGATTGAATTATATAATCAAAGCGATCAAATAGCTAATTTAACAAATTGGCAGATAGATGACCAAGAAGATGGCAGCTCCCCTTTTATTTTCCCATCTAATAGTTTAATCGGACCTAAACAGTTTTTAGTTTTAAGACGGCCTATTACTAAAATTGCCTTAAATAATGATAATGATCAGGTACGGCTTCTTTATCCAGACGGCTCTTTAGCAACAGAAGTAAATTATTTAGCAGAGAAAAAACAAGGTTTTTCAGTCGCTTTTGACGGCTATGATTATTTTTGGACCAAAATTATCACGCCTGGTTCAGCTAATATTATTAGTTTGGCTGATTTGAAGAACAAAGACAAAAGCATTTCCAGCAATAATCCTCAGCCAATTATTGAACAAAGCCAAGAAATTCCTGAAATTATGGCTAATATTAATTTAAATCAAGGCGAGGGCTTTAATGCTCTTAATCCAACTAATGACTCTGTTGATTCTCAAATTCAAGATTCTTCTCAATCAAATCAGCCTGTAAATCAAATAGAACTAGATGATATTCTGTCCCAGCAATCTGTTTCTTTAAGCAAATCAATCCAAACAGATAAAAAAGCGAATTTAATTCTAACTCTGTCTATAATTATTTCATTCTCCCTAATGGCCAGCTGGTTTTTGATGCGGCTTAGAAAGAAAACAATCCATTGACATGCGTTCTTAATCAATAGTATTATATAAATATGTCAGGTCATTCGCATTGGTCATCTATCAAACATAAAAAAGGGACTACTGACACTAAACGTGGCAAGATTTTCAGCAAATTATCTCATCTGATCAGTATTGCTGCAAAAGAAAAAGGGCCTGACCCAGAAGCAAACTCTAGATTAAGATTAGCCATTGATAAAGCCAAAGAAGCTAATATGCCAAAAGATAATATTGATAGAGCTATTAAACGCGGCTCTGGCCAATTAGAAGGGGTTAATATAGAAGAAATTTTTTATGAAGCATATGGACCAAGCGGAATTGCTTTAATAATTGAAGGAATTACTGATAATAAGAATCGAACTTTGGCTGAAATTAAACATACTTTAAGCCGTTTTAATGGCAAATTAGCCACAGTGGGGAGTGTCAGATATCTTTTTGATAAAAAAAGTGAAAAATGGGAGCCAAAATACCCCATCGAAATAACTGACCAGAAAACCAAAGGACAGTTAGAAAAACTTTTTGAAGATCTAGGCGAGAATGACGATATTCAGGGAATATATAGCAATCTAAAATAATTTTATGATAATAATAGGGATTGATCCTGGCACTGCTACTACTGGCTATGGAGTCCTTAAAAAAGAAAATAATAATTTGGAAATAATCGATTATGGCTGTATTAAAACTGAACAAAAATTCTCAACTGCTGAACGGCTTAAACAAATAGACCAGCAATTAACCAAATTAATTAAAAAATATAAACCGCAAAAAATAGCTATTGAAGATATCTTCTTTTTTAAGAATGTTAAAACAGCCATTAAGGTTAGTCAGGCGCGAGGAGTTATTTTATCAAGAGCAGCACAAATGAAAATGTTGATAGACGAATACACTCCGCTGCAGATCAAACAAGCAGTAACTGGTTATGGCAGAGCTGAAAAAATACAGGTCCAGAAAATGGTCAAATTATTGCTTAATTTAAAAGAAATTCCCAAACCAGATGATGCTGCTGACGCTTTAGCAGCAGCAATCTGTTGCGCCAATAGCACAAAGTAATTTTTAATTTTTAATTTTTAATTTTCAAACAATGTTTTAATTTTATAATGTTTAAAAATTATGACATTGGAAATTGTTTAGAAATTAGAAATTAGAAATTAGAAATTAGAAATTCTATTCTTATGTCTCAAATTACACAATATATGATAAGCCAGGGGGTGCCTCAAGAAACAGTGGTTCTTCTTTTAATGCTGCCAATTGTCGCAACTATAATTGCTTTTTCGCGGCAAATTATTGGCATTAAAGGTTTTGGCATCTATACCCCTTTGATTATATCCTTTGCTTTTTTGGCTACTGGGTTAAAATACGGTCTAGCAATCTTTATTGCTATTTTACTGGTTGGCACTTTAGTACGATTATTGGTTAAAAAATTCCGTTTACTTTATTTGCCTCGAATGGCTATTGTCTTGATTCTTGTTGCCTTAACCATTCTTATTGTTTTCTTGGAAGGAGCTTATTCTGGTCGGCATGGTTTAATCTCTGCTTCTATCTTTGCTATTTTAATTATGATTACTTTGGTAGAAAAATTTATTGCGACTCAGATTAACCAAGGAGCTAAAAGAACTATAATTATAACTTCGGAAACATTAATCCTTTCTATAATCTGCTACTGGGTAGCTAGCTGGCTTTGGCTGCAAAATATGGTATTGGCTTATCCTCTATCTATTATCTTGGGCAGCATTATTGTAAATATACTCTTAGGCAAATGGACCGGTTTGCGGCTTTCAGAATATTTTCGTTTCCAGAAAGTAATTAAACATGTTGAATCATCTAAAAAAGGGTAAATACATTTTAGGCATAAACGCCCGTAATCTGACTTATTTACGGCCCTCTAATTCTCAGAGGGCTATTCGTATTGCTAATAATAAACTGTTAGCTAAAAAAATACTAAGCAAAAACGGTCTTCCTGTTTCGCAAACTTATTCAATGATTGAAAACATAAAGGAATTAAAGGATTTTGACTGGGCTAATCTGCCTTCAGCTTTTGCTCTTAAGCCGAATCAGGGATTAGGCGGTGAAGGAATA
>Ga0233415_10001033_pt1 | contig 12435 bp, 12 predicted proteins | sample Na_anoxic_12_MG_FD_188631 | JGI IMG/M metagenome (GOLD analysis project Ga0233415, IMG submission 188631) | Seawater microbial communities from Saanich Inlet, British Columbia, Canada - Na_anoxic_12_MG | ecosystem: Environmental > Aquatic > Marine > Inlet | place: Canada: British Columbia... | reverse complement strand
TTATATCAAACACCAAATACTGCTTCTGGTGGAAGTAAAAAAAAATTAAAAAAAACAATGAAAAAGAAAAAAATGAAAAAGAAAAGTAAAAAAAAGAAAAATAGTAAAAAGAAAAGTAAAAAAAAGAAAAATCAAAAGAAATAATTTAAAAATAATAATAATAATATAATAAAATGTATAAATTTATTTCAATATACAAAAATAAATTTAAATTATATAATAATTATTTAAATTATTTAAAATATAAAAATAAAATTAAAAATTATGGTAAATTTGAAACAATTGATTTTTTACCTAAATTAAATAATAATAATAAACAAAAAATTAAAATTACATTATATCCAAAATCAAAAGTACCATATAAAGATCAATATGAAAGTAGAGATTTTTAATTATTTAAAATTATAATTTTATATTTATAATATAAAATATGGAATCAAATGATAATTTATTTGATCATCAAGATTGGAAAACTATTATTGTGAAGTCATCTTTAAAAAAAAAAGATAAAGTTCCAACTGTTAAAGTAACAAAAAATAAAAAAACAAATATAAATCAAAAAGCAATTAAATTAGAGAAAAAAGTTGAAAATGATGATTTAAAACATTCTAAAGTTCCAGATGAATTAAGAATTAAAGTAATTCAAAATAGAAATTCTAAAAAATTAACTCAAAAACAATTAGCAAATAATGTTAATTTGCCATTAAATATAATTTCTGAAATAGAATCAGGAAAAGCTATATATAATCATCAACATATAAATAAAATTAAAAGATATTTACAATTTAAATAATTTGATATATATATATAGTTATATAATTTTATATAACTATTATATGAAATGTGTTTTAAAACATGTTCAATATGTTATAAATATTGTAAAATAAATAAATATTGCAATGATTGTAATGCACCCATATGTAAAAAATGTTTAATGGAATGGTTTAATAATAATATAATTTGTCCAATATGTAGATCAGATAAAGAAATAATATATATAAATAATATTAATTTAGATGATATAGAAAGTGATTCAATTAAAATTAAATTATTATGTAATAAAAATAAAATTCATCCAGAAGAAGATATAGAAAATAAAAAATGTTGTGAAAATACAAAAAATAGAATAGAATATTTTAAATGTATTTGTGAATTTTTTAGATTTATTATAAAAAATCATGAAGATAGTTGTATAATTGGTTTATTAAAATTTATATTTTATACATTTATATTATTCTTAATAGGTACTTTTTGGATAAATTTATTTATATTTATCGATCATATAAATAAACTAGATGAATTATCTAATAATTTAAAACAATTATATTCAAATATAATTGTTTATATATTTTCACCATTAATTGGTTTTATATCTATATTATGTATTGCAATATTGTTAAATTGTTGTAAAGGTTGTATTAATATATTAAAAACAGATAGTATTATGAATTAATATCTCCCTGGTGTAGAAGGTGTTGCGACATTTCTTAATCCACCACCAAATAAAAAAATAATAATACCAACAATACATATAATAAATGGAATCAATAACCAATATCCAGAAATAATTAATTCTTTATAATCATCATCTTCAATATTTCTTCTATTGAATTTTTCAACTATATATGCTAAAAATCCAAAAATAACCGATAATACTACAATAATTGAACCAATACATTTTAAACTTAATATTTCATCGCATATACCAGTTATAAATGTTTTTGTTTTTTTTAATGGTGTATCTATATTATATTTAGAATTTGTAACCATATATATATATATTAATATTATTTATTATATCGTAAAATAATTTGATTAATTATTATATAAAACTTTAATAAATATATTATATATAATGGAAAAAAAACTAGACTTTATGCTTGCGAAAGAATATAGTGTAGGGATGAAAAGGCCTAGAAAATTACCAGATTATAATCCACCTATTGGTTGGTTAATGTCTGAAAAATTTGATGGTTATAGAGCAAGATGGGATCCAGAAAGAAATTTATTCATATCTAGACAAAATAAACCAACATTTCCGGCTCCACAATGGTTTAAATCAGCGTTACCTGAAATAGCATTAGATGGTGAATTATTTATGGGTAGAGATGGATTTCAAAGAATGGGGGCAGCAAGGAGAAAAGAACCAATTGATGAAGATTGGTTTGATATTAAATACTATGTATATGATGCTCCAGATATAGATGCGACATTTGAACAAAGATATAATTTTTTAAGATCAATAATGCCAAAAGTTAAAGAACATTGGATTAAATTTAGAGCTACTTTAGAACCAAAATTTAAAAAAGTTACATGTCCAATGGTATTAACAAAACAAACAGTTGTAACCAACATGGATCAAATGAAAGAATACTATGAAAAAATTATAGAAGATGGGGCGGAGGGTATAATGTTAAAAGATCCAAGTAGTATTTATGAAGATAAAAGGTCTAATTTTATGTTAAAATATAAACCGAGTTTTGATGCAGAGGCAGTAATTGTTGATTATCGACCGGGAACAGGTAAATATACAGGAAAATTAGGTGCTTTTATATGTAAACCATTAATAAATAAAGGGAATTATCAAGTAGTAGATGAAGATAAAGGTCATATATTTGCTATTTCTGGTATGGATGATAATATTAGAGAAAATTATAAAAAATCGCATCCAGTTGGAACAATTATTACTTATGAATATTCAGGTATGACAGATGCTGGTAAACCAAGATTTGCTAGATATTTAAGAATTAGAGATGATGTTGAAGTTAAAAAAGAAAAAGTTTTAGAAAACCAAGTTATATCAAATGAAATATTAAAAAGAATTGAATTAATATTTAAAAAATTAGAATCATATGAAAAAATAAATGGTGAACATTTTAAAGCAGTTGCCTATCGTAAAGCAAATTTAGCACTATCTCAATTAGATAATGATTCACAATTAGTTCCAAAAGATTTAAAAGAAATGAAAGGTATTGGTTCAAAAATATTAGAAAAAATAAATCAAATAATTCAAACAGGTACTTGTCCAATGTATGAAAAAGTAAAAGATATCGTAGATCCTAGAAAATTATTCTTAGATATACATGGTGTTGGAACAGTAAAAGCAAATGAACTTGTTAAAAAAGGTTATAAAACAATAGATGATTTAAGAAAAGATAAAGATGTTAATAAAGTATTAAATAATGTTCAACTAAAAGGCTTAAAATATTATGATGATATTTTACAAAGAATTCCCAGAGAAGAAATAGTTGAACATGAAAAAATATTAAAAAGTGTATTAAAAAATATTGATCCAACTGCAGAATTAACAATAGCTGGATCATTTAGAAGGATGAAACCAGATAGTGGTGATATTGATGTATTAATTAATACACCTAGTGTAAAGAATAATTCCATATACAATAAATTTATAGATGAATTAGTTAAAAATGGGTATTTAGTAGATGAATTATCAAGAGGAAATAAAAAGTATATGGGATTATCTAAAATAGATAAAATTAATCGTAGAGTTGATTTTATGTTCACAAAACCAGATGAATATCCATTTGCTATATTATATTTTACAGGATCAGCTGAATTTAATGTTAAAATGAGAGAAGACCTCCTTAAACGTGGATTAACATTAAATGAATATTCATTAAAAGATTCAAAAACAAAGAAAAAAGTAGATCATAAATTTAATAATGAAAAAGATATCTTTGATTATATTAAATATGATTATGTTGAACCTCAAAATAGATAAATATTTAAATACAAAATAAATAAATAATATAATTGAAAATATGCCACCTATTATTACATTAGAAAATAGAGAAAATATAAATGAATTAAAGAATTATTTAATAATTTATTTTATTTTTTTATATTTTTTATTATTTTGGATAATTAAAATTTATGTTTCTTATCATTGATATAAAGCATTATATAAATTTTGGGTCTTAGTATCATGTCTCTTTTGTTCATTGGAATTTTGTTTATAAACATAATTGCCCTGTGAAATAGGTATCTTCATTTCTTTTGCTATTATTTTTGATAATTTTTTATAATTTGGATCTTTTTTCATTTCTTTACTATTTTTTTTGGGTGGACTTGGTTTCGGTGGTTTGGGGGCTTTACCAAATATCATTTCATATAAAGTTTTTGGTGGTGATGGTGGTGTTGGTGGTGTTGGTTTTCTATGTCTAGTTAATCTACCTTTCATTCTTTTTCTTTTAGTTTTTTTAGGGGGACTTCCTCCTTTTATAATTCTTTTGCCGCCTTTTTTAGATTTTGATTTAGTTAATTTTGATTTTGATTTAGTTTTTTTAGATTTAGATTTAGTAGATAATCCATAACCAATTGATCCAACACCTGCAGCACCGACAGCTAATGGTAGCAAACATACTGGACACATACCCCCTTTTTGTTTATTTTTATTTTTCATTTATAATATATATATTATTTTTATTATTGCTTAGTTTAGTAAATAAAAAAATAATATATAAAAATATAAATGGAATCTAAAAAATTAAAATTAAATCCATATAAAATATTAAGTATTAGTAAAAATTATGATGAAAGTAGTCTTAAAAAAGCATTTATTAAAAGAGCAATGATTGTACATCCAGATAAAGGAGGTGAAAAATATAAAGATGGTAAAGAATTTAAATTGTTAACAATATCATATCAAGTATTATTAAAAAAAATAAGTAAAGGTAGCGATGATAAAGTTCATGATGATTTAAAAAAAGGATTAACAGATTATTTAAAAAATGAAAAAAAAGTTAGTAATAAAAAAATTAAAGATAAGTTTGATTTACAAGAGTTTAATAAAATATATGAAAATAATAAAATAAATGATGATTTTTTAGATGATGGATATGGAAATTGGTTAAAACAAAAAGGCGAAGAAACATCTTTTAAAATGACTGAATATAATGAAAATATTTTTAATGATAAATTCAATGAACTTAAAAAAATAAATAAAGCAAAAACCCAATTAAAAGTATATGAAGAACCCCAAGAATTAATATCTCTTAAAAATATAGATTCATTAACAGTATTGGGTGGTGGAAAAGTTAGTAGTTATTCTGGTGAAATAAATGGTTTAGGATTTAGAGATTTACGAGAAGCATTTGAAGAATCAACATTAATAGATCCATCTAGTGTTAATATATCAGATAGAAAAATGAGTATTAAAGAATATAACAAACAAAGAAGTAAAGTTAATTATGATATGACTGATGAAGATAAACAAAAGTTATATAAACGAGAAAAAATAAAAGAATTAAATGAAAAAAAAAGATTAGAAAGATTAAATGAAAAAGATGAAATTTATTTTGATCAATATTCTAGAATACATCAAAGATTAATTGGATAAATTATAATGAACATCCAACACCATTTCCACCTCTTAAAGCTATAAAATCTCTTTGAGCATCTGTAGTACATACACAACCAGTACTATCAGCAAAAGTAGATGGACAACATTCAGGAGCAGATAAATTATTAGCTAACATAAACATTTTTTCGGGTCCACCTTCAAAACCATTAACAGGTGGTCCAATTAAATAATCATCGCTTGTTTGATATTGTACAGAAGGAACAGCATTTCCTTGAACAACATATAATTCATCATTAGATAATAATGGTAAATTATCTGGATCGTGGCTCCAAGATTCAGTATTACCTGTTTTTAAACATAATCCATCATAGTTTTTAACTCTATCGGCTAATAGTCCAGGAAAAACTTCAGGAACATAATCGGGATCTATTTTAGTTTCTGATATAGTTGCATAATTACCTTGAACTTCAAATAATTCAAATGCTCGATATCTTCTATTATACCATAAAGCAAATAGTACAACTAATGTTAGTATAATAATAGATCCAGTATCTTCTCTATTCATTTGACAATATAATAGATATATATACACAAATATAATAATAATATTTACAAAGTTCATTTATATTATATTTAATATTTTATTTTCTATTAAATTATTTAAAATAATAGTTTAATATATAAGTATATTATAATGACTGAAGAAAATTATGACTTGAATAATACTTGGTCATTATGGATACACGAATTAAACAACAAATCATGGGATAATAAAAGTTATAATAAAATATATGAATGTAATAATTTATTTGATTATAATATTTTAAAAGATAAAATTAAAACACAAAATTTACAAAATTGTATGTATTTTTTAATGAGAAATGATATATATCCAATGTGGGAAGATCCGGAAAATAGAGAAGGATGTAGTGCTTCTTTTAAAGTTCCATTAAAAGATATTAAAAATGAATGGGATAATTTAATTTTAAAGATTATATCTGAAGATATTCATATAGATATTAATAATTATAATATTATAACAGGTGTGTCTATATCACCAAAAAAAGAATTTAATATTATTAAATTATGGTTTAATAAAGATATTAAATCATTAAATAATATAATAAAAACATATAATAATTATATAATTGATAGTAATTGTAGATTTAAAAAACATTTTTAATTATTTTCTGTAATTGGTGCTAAACAAAGTTTAATCATTCCAAGAGAAGCAATTGTATATTGTATAATTAATGGGTAATCATTTTTGATATATAATTGAATTTGATTACATAAATTAGTACATTTTGTAAATAATATTAAATATTTCAATGAAAATACACCCTGTACTGGAAATTCGGGACTTAAATTATATTTATATTGTAGACCATTTTGAGTTTCACCTAAATGTGTTGATTGATCTGCAAAGTCTCCTTCACAATTAAATATTAACGAATTACCTATACTTTTAATTTCAGTATTTTCTCCAATATTTACCATATCTCTTATTAATTTTTGAAAATCTGACGATGGTAAAGTTAATTCAGTATCAAATTCAGCCGGTGGAACATGTATATCTTCTTCGGGAATATCTAATAAATTTAATTTATAAACAGTTTGAGTTTTTTTATCATCATTATTTATTTTAAGACCCAATTTATTGGTATCATCTGTATGTATAAATAATGTTAAAGTATCTGTATTATTCATTGTTTTAATTAATTTATATAAATTTAACATATTTATACCAGCTGTAAATTTTTCTTTACAATGATATGATTCAAATTTATCTGCTTCTAATTTCATATGTATTAATACTGTATGTGTAGAATCCATAGCAATTAATTTAATACCATTTTTATCAAATATAATATTAGTATCTGTTAAAATTTCTTTTAAAGCTTCTACTAAAATTTTAATTGCAGAAGATTGAACTGTCTTAATATCAACAATGTGATCAGAATTAATTTCATTTATTTCTTTTATATTATCTTCATAATTTAATGCCATTTTATTTAATTAAATATATTATAACTTTAAATATAAACTTATAAAAAAAAATATATTTAATTTTTTGTTAATTTATTTAATTTTAAATCTAGGAACAATTGACATAGACTGTAATTCTTGAAATAGTAATTTACATGAATATGGAATATTTATTTTAGTAAATGATGAATAATTATTACATGAATGACATTGATATGTATTATTAATTGGGGAAGATATAGAAATTACACCACATTTACTACATATATATGTAGTAAATTTATCTGATACATCCATTAATCTCTCTTTCAAGAAATATGAAGACCCATGTGCTATCATACAATCTCTTTCCATTTCACCAAACCTTAAACCACCATGTGAAGACCTACCTTCTGCTGGTTGTCTTGTCATCGATACAACAGGACCAGATGATCTAGAATGAACTTTATCACCAGACATATGTTTTAATCTTTGATAATATGTTGGACCAATAAATATACTAGTTTTTAATTGCTCACCAGTTATTCCACTATACATAACTTCATTTCCATTCTTTTCAAATCCAACAGATTCTAAAGCAGTAGAAATATTTTCTTTATTAATTTCATTAAATACAGTACCATCACCATTATATCCATAATGAACACTTGTTTTTCCTAACAAACATTCTAATAATTGTGCAATAGTCATTCTAGATGGAACAGCATGTGGATTAATAATAATATCTGGAACAATTCCATCTTTAGTAAATGGCATATCACATTGATCATATATCATACCACATGTTCCTTTTTGACCATGACGACTAGAAAATTTATCACCAATCTCTGGAATTCTGGTTGATCTAATTCTTACTTTACAAAATTTAAAACCATCTCCATTTGTATTAATATAATTTTTATCTACATATCCATCTTCATTATTTTTTACATTAATACTTGTATCACGATAATCATAAATATTATTTTTAATTGGCATTATTTTTCCAATTATAATATCATTATCACTTACATATGTATTTTCTTTAACAAATCCATCTTTTTCTAATTTTTCATAATTCTTATGTTTTGGAAATAGTATTTCATCCAATACTGGTTTGCAAAATATATCTTCTTCACCTGTTAATTGATTCTTTTTTTCTTCTTCTCTGTAACATCTATAAAATGTTGATGTGAATAATCCTCGATCAATTGCTCCTTTATTTATTAAAACTGAATCCTCTTGATTATATCCACCATATGTCATAATAGCAACAATAGCATTAATACCGTTTGGTAATTTATCTAAATTAAAATGTTTTAGATACTTTGTTGATATTAACGGATTTTGTGGATAATTTAATACATGTGAAAATGTATCAAATCTATTATTATAATTTGTAGAATGTATACCAATTGCCTGTTTACCCATAGCTGATTGATATGTATTTCTAGGTGATTGATTATGATGAGCAAATGGAATACATGATGCTACTACCCCTAAAATCATTGATGGTGTAATCTCACAATGTGTATATTTTTTATCTTTTAGATTTTTTTGATCTGGACAAATTAATATATTATTTACTTCATGTATATCAATATATTCAATATATTTTGTTTCTGTTATAAAATCTAACCAATTATAATTATTTTTTTTTAATTTTAAAGATATATCTTTAAAATTAATATTATTATTATCAACTATTAATAATGGTCTCATACATCTACCTCTATCTGTATTAATATATAGAGAATTACAAGGATAATTTATATAAAATGATATATATATACTAATTAACCCTGAACTTCTATAATTTTTTAATTCTTTTATTAGTGTATCTAATTTATCTGTAAATCCAATTAAATCACCATTTATATATATAGTTGTATTATTAAATTTATCAAATGTATATATATCAATTGTATTTACATCAATTATTTTATCCTTTAATAAATTTCTAATTGGCTCTGATGATAATTTAATTGTAATATAATTAGATGTTGCCATATTTTTTACTAATCCTACTGATTGACCTTCTGGTGTTTCAGTTGGACATATATAACCCCATGAAGTAGCATGTAATTTTCTAGGTGGAATTAATTTTCCTGTTATATCAGCTGTAGTAGCAACTCTTCTTAAATGCGATAAACAACTAGAATAAGTTAATCTATTTAATACTTGAGATACACCTGCTTTATCTCCACTACCTGTTTTAATACCCCAACTACCAGTAGCTAAAGCACTTTTTAAACATGTTTCAATATAAGTTGATTTTATAATTTTACTAATATTAACCTCATTAACTATATTATCTATATTTTTATTATTATTAATATTATATAATCCTGATATCATTTCTTTATTAATTGATATTTTAATATCATTTACAATTTTATTTATACATAGATATGTTAAACTACCCATTAATGCTCCAGGTGTATCAATTCTTTTATGAAAATAACTATCTCTATCATCTAATTCTATTAATTTTAAATTACATTTTATTAATTTATTAATAGCTTTTCCTAAAAATAATAATTTTTGTTTTACTGTATTTAAGTGTGGTAAAATATTTTTTAGTATATTATTTTTAACATAATTATATTTTTTTTCGTCCGATATGTTTACAAAATTTTTGTTAATATATTGATATATATATTTATATGCATCTGTTTCTGTCCTAATATTTGAAGCTGTTTCAAATGATTTTAATAATACTTTTACTAATACATCATCTATATCTTTACTTGAATTATCTATAATATTATATAAAATTTCTTTATCTGATAAACATCCAAATAATCTAAATATAATTATAATCGGTATTTCATGTTTAATATTTGGTATCGTTATTTTAATATCATTGTTAAATTTATCTGTATTATTTCCAATTTTAATACTAATTAATTTAGGAATATTAAATATATTTTCATGACAAGATCTAATTTCAGCAACATGCGAATATTTGATATTATTTCGTTTTGTTTGAAATACTTGAATTGAATTATTTGAAATTCTTTCTTGTGAAATAACTACTTTTTCATTTCCATTAATTATCATATATCCACCTAAATCATATTTACAATCATTATTAATTGATTTATTACTCATACAATATTTTGAATTTACCATTAATGGTATTTTACCAAATAAGACATTTTTAATAATTTTATCTGGTAATGTTATAATATTATTATCCTCTTTTATTGAAACCGATGATGTTATATCTAAATATAATGAACAACAATAACTATAATTTCTTAATCGTGCTATTTGTGGTGTCAAAATATTTGAACATCCATTATTTTCTATACAATAAGCATCTCCTATAATAATATTATCTACAGATAATTTAATATTATGTATAATACTATTATCATCTTTAGATTCTATTGTTAATGGGAAAAATTGTGAAAATATATTCGGAATTATATTTTCAATATAATCATCATATGATTCAATCTGATGTCTCACTAAAATTTTTTTTTGATTAAAGAATGATGTAATTAATTCATCTATGACCTTTTCCGTCATTTAAAATTATATTATATTATATTTATATCTTTATATATTTTCAAATTTATTTTATTTTTAATTATGAAAAAATATTTAATAATTGACTAACAATTACTAATAATACCATTATTAGTATAATAGCAGATAATATTGGAATCATAACAAAATATAATGATCTAAATAATAAAAAACCTGTTTCTATTCTAACTCCACCACCAATTGAAAATGGTCCAGGTATTGGTATTTTCGGAATTTTTATCCATATATCATTATAAAATACCAATGGTCCATAATAAGCACAAAAACATATTACCATTAATATTAAAATAATTATACAAGAAATAAAAAATGAAAATGGCTGAAAATATTCTAGATCTTTAACTAATTTAAATAATAATACAAATATTATTATTGAAGAAATAGAAGAAACTACAATAGAACTAAATATTCCAACTCTAATTGGACCAACTCTATCTTCACTAAAAAAATCTGTTTGTATTTTATCCCATTCTATTAATCCTAAATACCAATCTAATAAATTTGTTAATCCATTCGGTCGACATATAAAATAATTACTCATTTCTTCGCCTCTACCATATACTTTTCCATAACCTTTGTCGCAACTTGTACATGATTCACTATTATGCATTGGACATTGTAATCCTTTAGCTGGTGTTCCATTTAAACATGTACATTCATTATTTAAACAGAATGGACCTATATCTCCATCATTTGGATCACCTGTTGGGCTTGTTTTTAATCCTTCTTCATAATCTGTACCCCATCTACAACCTCTTGTTGAAACACAATCCTCTCTATTTTCACCCTGACATGAAGATAAACACATATTAATAGATGGATAAAAATCACATAATTCGTTTGAATCTCTTGATTGCTCTGCACAATCTTTTTCATCTACAGTTTTACTACACAAACCACCACAACATTTCATATTACATTCTGGTCCATACCATCCTTCTAAACATTGTGTACAGACTTCTGTTTTAATTATGTTACCTTTTTCATCTAAGCCTTCACTTGTTCCACCATTACCACTATTTTCAGCATTTGGATAATATTGACATTTATTTGAATCAGGCGCCCATACTGGTTCACATCCTAAAAATATTGTTTCATCTGAACTAAATTTTTTATTATACATATCATCTTCACCACTACCAAACTCTTCACTTCCATCTGAACCATCTACATATACTTGAGCTTTTCCACATCCCCAATCACCTGAAGCTGGACTACTTTCAACAGCTCCTTCTTTTTGCATTCTTCCCCAATTTTTAACATCCTCCCTAGCTTCATCTGAATCTGCCCAATTTCTATTATTTATATTAACAGCTATATCTGTCCATACTCTTTCTTGTTCAGGTAATGTATTACATTGACTAGAATTTGTACATATTTGATAAGAACCAACATTAACTGGAAATTCAGGTGGAGATGTTCCTTCTAATGTTAATTCATTTGGATCAAAACTACATCCACATCTTTGAGGTGGTATTATAGGGTCTATTTTTTTATCCGTACACCATTCTTTATATGTTTTATATTCACCTAATAATGGATTATTATATTTTTCAGGCCATACACATACACCCCCACAACAATTA
>Ga0233415_10001029_pt1 | contig 12462 bp, 23 predicted proteins | sample Na_anoxic_12_MG_FD_188631 | JGI IMG/M metagenome (GOLD analysis project Ga0233415, IMG submission 188631) | Seawater microbial communities from Saanich Inlet, British Columbia, Canada - Na_anoxic_12_MG | ecosystem: Environmental > Aquatic > Marine > Inlet | place: Canada: British Columbia... | reverse complement strand
GAATGGTTTATATTACAGAAAAAAGCATAACGAAAATACAAATTAAATTAATCTAAATTATATATAAGTATGAAATCAAACAACGTGATAGAAAAAATCAAAGACGTTCTAAACTTAAACGAGGAAGTTAAGTTAGAACAGGCTAAACTAGACAACGGTACAGTCATTGAGGCTGATGCGTTCGAAAGTGGAAACGAAGTTTTTATCGTTACAGAAGATGAGAAAGTTGCTTTGCCGATTGGCGAGTACGCATTGGAAGACGGTAAAATATTAGTAGTTGCCGAAGATGGTCTTATTTCTGAAATCAAAGATGCAGAAGCCGAAGAAGAAACTGAAGAGGTTGAAGAGGTTGAAGCAAAAGAAGAAGAAAAAGAAGAAATGGGCTACGCTACTAAAGAAGAACTAGCAGAGGTTAAAGATATGATTGAAGAAATCAAAGCAATGCTAGAACCAAAAGAAGATTTAAGTGCTGATGACTTAGGCAACCTTTTAACAGAAGAATTAGCTAAACACGAAAAAGTCGAGCTAAACGAAATTCCTGTTGAAGTACAAGCTGAATTAAACGAGCCAAGTGCAGAGCCTATTGTATCAAATCCAGAAGTACATAAAACTATCTCGAAATTTAGTGTTTCTAAAAACAGAAAAAGCACTACTATTGACCGAGTAATGTCAAGATTAAACAATTAATAACAACTAAAAACTAAATAAAATGAGTGTATCACTAACCTCCTCATATTCTGGGGAATTTTCAGGCAAGTATATCGCTGCTGCTTTACTATCTGCTGACACATTAGACAAAGGCTTAATCACGATTATGCCAAACGTAAAATTTAAATCTGTTATTCAGAAAGCTTCAACTGATGACATCGTAAAAGATGCAACTTGCGACTTTCAAACAGACCAAGGAACGCTTACTTTAACAGAAGCTATCCTACAACCAGAAGAATTTCAAGTAAACCTTGACATTTGTAAGAAAACATTACATTCTTCGTGGGAAGCTGAACAAATGGGATATAGTGCATTTGATAACTTAGCTCCAAACTTTGCTGATTTCGTATTGGCTCACGTGGCTGCAAAAGTAGCTGACAGAACGGAAAAAAATATCTGGTCTGGTTCAACTGCAACAAGCGGACAGTTTGACGGTTTCGGAACTTTATTAGATGCTGACACAAACCTTCCTGCAGGTCAAGATTTAACAGGTGCTGCTATTACATCGGCAAATGTTTTAAATGAATTAGCTGCCGTAACAGATGCAATTCCTACGGCTGTTTATGGTTCAGAAGATTTATATATATATGCTGCTTCTGATGTAATTAGAGCTTACACAAGAGCGTTAGGTGGTTTCCAATCTGGTGGCGAGGGTGCTAACGGTTACGAAAACAAAGGAAATAACCAATCTTTAGGTTCTTTATTCTTTGACGGTATTCCAGTTGTACCAGCAAGAGGTGCTGCTAACGGAACTATTATTGCTGCTGAAAAATCAAACTTATTCTTTGGAACTGGTCTTTTAAATGACTTGAACGAAGTTAGAGTTATTGATATGGCAGAGAATGACGGTTCTCAAAATGTACGTGTAGTAATGAGATTTACTGCTGGAGTTCAGTACGCACAAGTTACTGATATCGTTTACAGAAAAACTGTATAATAATTAACTAATCAAATTTAAAAGGGTGGGTAAAATTGCCTACCCTTTTTTATTAAAAAAACTATAAAAATATGGGTTGCTTAATAACTAGCGGACGTAAAGTACCTTGTAAATCAGCAGTAGGTGGAATTAAAACCATTTACTTTGCAGATTACGGAACTTTAGGAGATGCGACAATCGTAGCTGGCGAAATAACAGCAGTATCTGGAACTCCAACGTGGTTTCAGTTTGACGTAAAAGGTAACAGTTCAATGGAAACTGCTATCACTTCAAGCCGAGAAAACGGAACTACTTTCTACGATACTACACTTAATATGACTTTGACATTTCAAGACAAAGCTACACAAGAAGAACTTAAATTAATCGCACACGCACGTCCTCACGTTGCTGTTGAAGATTATAACGGAAATTTCTTTTTAGTAGGTCTTGAAAATGGTGGCGATGTAAACGGTGGAACTATCGTTACAGGTGCTGCAATGGGAGATTTAACAGGTTACACATTAACGGTGAACGCACAAGAAACTGCACCGCCTTACTTTGTAACATCAACTGTAATAACTGACGATGCTTCAGCGGTTCAAATTGACCCAACTGCATAATTAATACTTTTACTTGTAAAATGGGGTTATCTTAACGGATAGCCCTTTTTTTATACCTACACAATACAAAATATTTGTTTTTTATTTATATATTAATATGAAGTTAATTAACACAAGCGGAAACAAAACCTTTAAAATAATTCCCAGAGAATTTACGGTAGGCACTTTGAACTTAAAATTGACTAGCGAAAGTACAAATAAAAGTATTACAGTTAATGCAACTTCTGTAATTGACGGTAATTATATTTCTTTTGATGCTGTTTTCGGTACTTTAACTGAAAGCGATTTTTATATTTTAGAAGTTAGTTATTTAAACAATATAATTTATAAAGATAAGATTTTTTGCACCGACCAAGCTATTAACCAAAGTAATGATGAATATTACAGCGTTAATAAAAACCAATATATAAGTGAAGAAAGTTCGGATAACGAATTTATAATAATATAAATATGAACGATTTAAGAATAGTAAATTTAAGTACTTACACAACACCAGAAATTGTTGAGAAATCAAACAAAGAGTGGGTTAGTTATGGTGAAAATAACCAGTATTTTAAGTATTTAATCCAACGTTATAATGGCAGCCCAACAAATAACGCTATTATAAACGGCATTAGTGAAATGATTTACGGACGTGGACTAGATGCTTTAAATTCAAATAAAAAGCCAGAGCAGTACGCTAAAATGATTTCTTTGTTCCATAAAGATATGGTTCGTAAATTATGCTATGACCTTAAATTAATGGGTCAATGTTCTATGCAAGTTATTTACAGTAAAGACCGCAAAACTATTGCACAAGTTGAGCATATACCTGTTGAAAATTTAAGAGCTGAAAAATGTAACGACAAAGGCGAAATTGAAGCGTATTACTATGCAGATGATTGGTCTAAGGTTAAAAACGTAGGTCATACAACTAGAATACCATCTTTTGGAAGTAGTAAAGAAAATATTGAAATTATATATGTAAAACCTTACAGAGCTGGTTATAAATACTATTCAAGTCCAGATTATCAAGGGATTTTAAATTGGTGTGAAACAGAAGAGCAAGTGTCAATATACCACCTAAATAATACCGTTAATTCTTTCAGTCCAAATACTTTAATCCAATTTAATAACGGAACACCAAATGCCGAAGAACGTCAAGCAATCGAAAACCGTATAACTGATAAATTTACTGGGACTTCTGGTTCTAAATTCATTTTAGCTTTTAATGATAATTCAGAAAGTGCTGCAACTGTTGAAACACTGCAAATAAGTGAAGCACACAACACTTATCAGTATGTTAGTGATGAATGCACTAAAAAAATAATGGTAGGGCATAGAGTTGTTTCACCTATGCTTTTAGGAATTAAAGACAGTACAGGACTAGGTAATAATGCAGACGAATTAAAAACTGCATCTACATTAATGGATAACACCGTTATAAGACCATTTCAGATGCTTTTAATAGATGCCTTTGATAGTATACTAGCTTATAACCAAATGAGCCTTAAATTATACTTTAAAACGCTTCAACCGTTAGAATTTACAGACTTAGAAAACGTTGAGGACGCTGAAACAAGAGAAGAAGAAACAGGGATTAAACTTAGCCAAGAATTACCAGATGAATTGGGAAGTGATATTGCTGATGAATTAATTGACTTAGGGCAAAATGAAGATGAACTATTATCTGAATATGATTTAGTAGATGAAAGCGAGGTTGATTATGAATTAAACGATGAGCTTGATGAGGTTATAACAGACTTAAACACCGAGCCAGAACAAGAAGAAACCACATTATCTAAAATATGGAATTTTGTAAGTACTGGAACAGCAAAGCCAAACGCAAAAAGTACACAAGACGGTAAGTCAAAACAAGATAGTCAAAAAGGCGTGCAGTTTTTAGTTCGTTATTCTTATGCACCAGAACAAGCTGGGTCAAACAGCAGACAGTTTTGTTCTAAAATGGTAGGTGCTAAAAAGGTTTATCGCAAAGAGGACATCGTAGCAATGGGAAATAAAGCTGTTAATGCTGGTTTTGGTAAAGGCGGTTCTGATACTTATTCAATATGGTTATATAAAGGCGGTGCAAGATGTAATCATAAGTGGTTTAGAAAAACCTATCAAATTAAAAATGGTGAAAAAAGCCAAATAACAAGCGGTCAAGCAAAAAGTAAAGGTTTTAAAATGCCTAAAAACGCTCAAAAAGTACCAGTAGCACCAAAGGATATGAAGTATAAAGGTTATACTGCTGAATATTGGAACAAAATGAAATTCAAAAACTAAATGGCAACAGCATTATTTATATCAAGAACTGACTTAGTAAGAAATTCTATATTAGACGGAAACGTTGATACTGACAAATTTATTCAGTTTATTAAACTAGGTCAAGAAATTGACATACAAAACCTACTAGGAACTGATTTATATAACCGAATAAGTACGGACATTGAAAACAGTACTTTATCTGGAGATTATTTAGCACTTGTAAGCGATTATATACAACCAACTTTAATATGGTTTGCTCAAGTTAATTACATACCATTTGCTGCTTATCAAATCAAAAACGGCGGCGTATTTAAACATTCAAGCGAAACAGCCGAAAACGTAAATAAAACAGAGGTTGATTATTTAGTTGGAAAAGCAAGAGAATACGCAAATTATTACAGTACACGATTAGTTGATTATTTATGCTTCAATCAATCTAAGTTTCCAGAATACACAAGTAACACAAACGAGGATATTAGTCCAGATACAGATACTGTTTTTAATGGTTGGGTTTTATGAAGTATAAAGTAAAGAAAAAAAACTTAAATAAGTTAATGTCTTATTTAAAAAAACAGGACAAACCTTTAATAAAGGAAAAGACTAAATGATAAATAACGTTTTAAAAGCTAAAACAAGAGAATATACTAGCAGAGGTTTAACAACTGAAAAAATATCTGTTACGTGGCGTCACTATATTAGTGGAATTTCTACTTATACGCTTTTTGGTACTGGCGCGAGTACAGTGTTCCCTTATGCTTATGGCGGTATTGGAGTGCCTTATGATGCTTATTTTAGTCAATTTCAACTGTCATCAATGCCTTACTCAACTAGACAGTTTCCTAGTGGTAATTCGATAACTTTAAGCGTTTATATAGACGGAGTTTTAAAAGGAAGTCAAACAAGTAGTCACGCAAATAATGTTAGAGAAGTAGTAATTTTAGATTTTGGCAGAACAATAGAAATAAACAGAGGTCAAGTGGTAACGCTAAGACTACAAGTGAACGGACAGTGGTGGTATTGTACTAGTACATCAATAATAATAGAAAGATAATGAAAAAGCCAGTATTAGCATTAGTGCCTAGTGCATATAAGACAAGCAAAGTTTATTCGGTTTTACCTGTAAATGGTGATGGAGATTTTACATTTTCAAGAACAGGGGACGGTACTAGAGTAAAAGAAAACGGTTTAATTGAAAACATTGTAGGCTCAAATAACCCTAGATTAAATTGGGGTGGCGAATGTCCTAGTCTTTTATTAGAGGGAACATCTACAAATTTACAAATTAGAAGTGAGGAGTTTGACAATGCAGCGTGGACTAAAACAAATATAACAGTTACTGCAAACGACACAATTTCGCCAGACGGAACGGAGAGTGCTGATAAATTACAAAGAACAAATACTGCCGCTAGTTATATATTTGATGTTTTAAATATAGGTTATGGAGCAAAAACTTATACTAATTCAATTTTTGTAAAACAAGGGGACGGAGATTATATAGCTATAAGAGTAGACGGTTCAACTTCTTTTGCAGACTTAAATTTTAATTTTGCAACTAAACAAATAACTTATTTTATTGCATCTGGTTCATATATTGCAATAAGTTCAAAATTTGAAGAGTTTGAAAATGGTTGGTTTAGAATATATTTTACATATACAACTGATGGTTACAATTCTATAACTCATTCTTTTAGTCCACGTTTTACGCCTGGAAATATTGACGATACAGATGTGAATAATAATGCTAATTGTTTTGTATGGGGTGCACAAGTTGAGGAACAAATATATGGTTCAAGCTACATTAAGACAGAGGGAAGTCAAATCACAAGAGCATTGGAACGGGAAATATCAACTACATTAAACGGTCAAACACAATTTAATAAAAATCAAGGAGTTGCATTTATAGACGTTAAACCTTTTCCAGTCGATGCAAGTGATGCAAATGGAAACATAATATCATTAAGAGGGGGTACTTATAATCAAATATTTTTTAGATTTAGAACAAACAATGTTTTAGAATTTTACGTTAATAACGCACCAGCTCCAGCAATAATTGACTATGACTTAGCACACAATGGCGGTAGAATTAAAGCAGCTATAAGGTGGATAAATGGTAATTATTCTATTTTTGCAAACGGACAACTTTTAAATAATTATGTGACTACTGGAAGATTTTTCAGTGACTTAGAAACATTTCAATTTCAACAATCAACAAGTCTTTACGAGTTTGAGGGCGAAGTTTATGAAATACAAGTTTTTGATGAAGCTCTAGATAATAACGAAATATTAAAATTAACGGAATTATGACAATAGGCAAATACGAATTTAACGATGAAGAACAGGCTAAGGAAAAAATTGTGGACTTAGGCGTGGATTATGATTGGCAAGGTAACGAATATCCAACACATAACCATACTATTGTTGAGTTAGGTCATATAGTTTTAGAGCAAGGCGAATACGAGATTAAAGACGGTAAAAAAGAATTAATTAAAGAGCCTGTATTTAGTAATAAGTATCACGTGGACGTTATATGGAGTGACTTAGATAAACACCCATACGGTTGGAAGACATACAGTTGCGGCTTAGATACAGAGGGAATACACGGTTTTTTTGGGCTTTCATATTTAGAATATAAAATAAAAAAATAATGGCAAATACTATAAATTGGGGACAAATATATTGTTACTCACATTGGGGTGACGATAAAAATAAAGCAAGTGTTCCAGAGTTTCCAGAATTTTGTGCAACAGAGCAAGGGTCTTGCGGTACTCAATATTCATATACTGGTGGCGAAACATTCCCTGCTCTTTTTAATATTAACTTAGGAGCTGGGACTGGAACTGTAACACTTAATTTTAATGCTAAAAATGTACCAGACAAATTTGAAGTATGGTTTGACGGTGTTAAGGTTATTGATACAGGTTACAGAGGTTCAGCAACGTATCAAACTGACTTAGATAACGCTTTAGCTTTAAGAGGTTTGCCTAGTGAAACAATAGCTGGAACTGGTACAGGAACTGCTAATTTTAGTAAAACAACAAACACAGAAGTAGCTTTAGTTAAGGTTTACGCACCGTTAGAAGACACGACGTGGACTTATACTTTAGGTTGCCCAGTATAATATTATGACAATACAAGATTTGAAAATAGGAATATTAAATGCTTTTACTTTAGGAGTGAGCTTTACGCAAATAGAAAATAGTTTAAAAATTATATTATTGCTTTTATCAATAGGATATACAGCACAGAAAATTTACGAAACGCACAAGAAAAAAAATGACTAAAAATTTTAGTATAAAAGAATTTGATTGCAAATGTGGTTGTGAAATGCCTGAAGATGTTTTAGTAAATATAACTAAACTAGCAAACCAATTACAGTACGTTAGAGATAATGTAGCAATGCCTATAATTATTAATAGTGCTTATAGATGTGAAACACATAATAAAGTGGTAGGTGGTTCTGAAAACTCTCAACACTTACTAGGTAAAGCTGCCGATATTGTTATACAAGGTCTTGACCCTGTTTTAGATACTTACGACTATTTAGACGACTTAATGTTATCTGGCGAAATATTACAAGGCGGTTTAGGAATGTACGAAACATTCACGCATTACGATATTAGAAAAAATAAAGCACGTTGGAATAATGCCTAGTTATAAAGATAAAAACGGAACAACAAGAGTAGGAGATGCTTTACGTTGGTTATTAAAGCAAGGCAAAGAAGTAGCACCAGAACTTTTAAAAATAGCTGGTAACGTTACAGGAATTGAAGCCTTAGAAGTTTTAGCTAGTAAAATAAGTACAGACGAAAAATTAAGCGAAGCAGATAAACAGCTTTTATTAGAAGAACTAAACTTTGATAAAATAGAAATGCAAGAAACCACAAAAAGGTGGGTTTCAGATAATAATACAGATAGTTATTTAACACGCAATATAAGACCTTTAACACTTGCTTTTTTAACAGCAACACTGTTTATTTACATTATATTAGATAGTTCATTAGAGAGCTTTAAAATAGACCCTAATTGGATTGATTTACTTTCTTCTTTATTACTTTTGGTTTATGGTGGTTATTTCGGTATGCGTTCTGCAGAGAAGATAACTAAGCATTGGAAAAATAAATAGTTTTTTTCTTTTTTTTTTAAAATAAAATATATAACTTTGAATTTTTTATTAAAACTAGACATTTAGTTAAATGTTTTGTTGCCCTTAAAGGCATAAAAAACAAATACAAAATAAATAGATATAAAAAGTTAAATAAAATATAAGACTTAGGGGAACTAATCAAATGGCAAAAAAAACACAACGTAAAAAATTAATAGAAAAACTAGATAAAGTTTTTAGTATATATATAAGACGTAGGTTTGCTAAGAATGATATTGCTGAATGCTTCACTTGTGGTAAACAAGACCATTGGAAGAAGCTACAAAACGGACATTTTCAAAGTCGTAAGCACTATTCTACTAGGTATCACGAATTAAATTGTCAAGTTCAGTGTGCTGGTTGTAATGTTTTTAGGTATGGAGAACAATATAAATTTGCTTTAAATTTAGATAACACTTATTATAGTGGCTTAGCAGAAGAACTGCATATTGAAGCAAATAAAACTGTTAAGCTAGATAATACAGATTTAGAAATGTTAATAGAAAAATACGAATTGTTAATTAAAGAACTAGATACTTAATGTATCTTTGTAGTGTATTGTTTTTGTTTTAAAATAGGCTAACCAGCCAAATTAAACCACCTGTAAAAAGGTGGTTTTTTTGTTTATAATGTGTTTATATTTTTTTTATTGAATTATTTGTTTTATATTTGCCTTAATATTAATTAAAACAATACATTATGAATTTATTTGAAAGATTAAAACCAGAGTACAAAGACAACCTAGAAACAGGTAATACTAAGCACCCAGCTTTAGTTGGATATGCAGTTGACCAATTAGAACTTTACGAATTTGTTAGAGATATGCCTTATGGTTTGGTAACAGACTTAAGGTTCTTACTAGACGTAGATAGTCCTTACGAATTATTTAAAGAGATATAATATGACTTATATAGAGGACGTAAAAAGAGCATCAAGCACAGACACAATAGACTACTTAAACGCTAGAATTGAAGCGTTAGAAAAAAGAGTAGAATTTTTAGAAGCACAAATAGAAATCAAAAACAATTAATATGAACAAAGAAAAATTAACAGAGTTATACAAATTCTATAAACTTGAAAAAGAAGATGTATTCAAGCATCAACACTATTTAATCATTACCAGAAGCGGAATTGATAAAATACAGGCGGTTGCTAAAATACAAATAAATTACGAAGTAGTAAGGTGCGAACCAAACTTTGCAGTGTTTAAAGCCATAGCACATAAAGGAGCTACAACTATTGAAACCTTTGGTAGTGCCTTAAAAGGTGATAGTTATAAAGACAGTTCAACAAATAGCTGGTTTGTTGCTGAAATGGCAGAAAAACGAGCAATGTCTAGGGCGGTGCTTAAATTAACAGGCTTTTATGAGCAAGGAGTTTTTGGCGAAGATGAAAGCGAAAGTTTTAAAAATAATAATAAATAAATAACAATTAAAAACAAGTAAAATTATGGGAGCAATTATCAACTATTCACTAAGAGTGGATAAATTACCAAAGGAGAAGTTTATCGCAGGTAAAGACGGTGCGGTTTATGTAAACCTTACAATGAGTGTAAATGACGAAACACGTTACGGAAATAACGCATCAATTATGATTAGCCAAACACAAGAAGAACGCGAAGCTAAGAAACCAAGAACTTACATTGGCAACGGTAAGGTCGTTTGGACGGATAATAAAATAACTCTTGCCGAGCGTGAAGAAGCTAAAGAAGTAGTACAAGAAGCTGAAACAAGCGACTTACCATTTTAATTTAATAGGGCGGTGTAATAACCGCCTTTTTTATTACCTTTACAAAACAATACAATAATATGACAGAAGAACAAACTACACATAATATGTTAATGGAGTTGATAGCAGAGGAATGCACTATCGACACAGCAGTAGTTATGGAATACCCGCCAACCGCATTAAGTTTAGGGGAAAAAACTATACAAGCAAAAGGTGGCGAAATAACAATGCCTATTCCAATTGGAACGTATGGAAATTTTAGTTTTGTACAAGCACCGCCAAAAAGTAAAAAGACATTTTTTGTTTCATTACTAGCTTCGGTTTATTTAAGCGGTGGGAATAACTTTGGTGGCAAAATAAAAGGATATAGGGACGGACGTTGTTTAATGCACTTTGATACAGAACAAGGTCATTGGCACGCTCAACGAGTTTTTAAACGTGTTCAAGATATGAGTAACACTAAAGAAGTAGGTTGCTATCACACATACGCATTAAGAACAATAGGCTATAAGGAACGTTTACAATTTATAGAACACTGTTTGGAACAGAACAAAGGGAAAAACGGTTTACTTATTATAGACGGAATTGCTGATTTAGTTTCAGACGTTAATAATCTTGAAGAAAGTAATTTATGCGTTCAGAAAATAATGCAACTATCAGCAAAATATGATTGCCATATAGTAACGGTAATACATAGTAATTATGGAAGCGATAAGCCAACAGGACATTTAGGTTCGTTCCTTGAAAAAAAGACAGAAACACAAATACAACTTGAAGTAAATACAGTAAATAAAGAATGGATAACAGTAAGCTGCAAACGTTCTAGGGGTTATGCTTTTGAAACGTTTAGCTTTAGTATTAATGAGTTTGGATTGCCTTTTGTAGTAGGCGAGATATATGACCCTTTAGAATACTTTGTGCCTAGAACACTAACACCAAATAAATGAAATCAATTTTAGAACTAGCATATAAAAAGCATCGTGATTGGAATAATATAGTAAAGAGTTTCGGTTGCAACCCCTCAATGAGTGAGGACGTTGTAATGGAAATGTATATCCAATTAGATGCTGATGTAAAAAAAGGTTTAGACCTTTACTATAAAGACCAGATAAATCATTACTATTGCTATAAAGTTTTAAGAGGTATTTATACAAATTTATATAAGACAAGCCTAAGACAGAAAAAGGTTTATTTAAACGAAATTAACGAGCTTAAAGAAATACAAGAAAGTGGTATTGATGAAAAAGAATGGGCAAAGCAGCGTGACCATATAGACAGTATATTAAACGAAATGTATTGGTACGATAAAAAAATATTTGAGATAGTCGCTAAGGGCGTAAGCGTTGCAGAGTTAAGTAGAAACACTAAAATAAGTTATTACTCACTTTACAATACATATACAAACGCAAAGAAACATATAAAAAACAAGTTATGATATCTAAGTTTAAACAGGATTTAAAAAATGGCAAAGAATATGAGAGCAAAGCGTTAGCACATATTCAACTAAAATATCCTAAGGCGTATATAATAGATGGTTATTGTTTAGATTGGGATATATATATTCCAGAACTCAAAATAGGCGTTGAAGTTAAAAGTGATGCACAGTATCAGAAAACAGGAAATTTTTATGTCGAGTATTTTTGTAATGGGAAACCAAGTGGAATAGCGACTACAAAGGCAGATATATATTATATTTATTTAGATAAATTGTATATTATTAAAACAAAGGTTTTAAAAGACAAATGCAGAAAATATATAAACACAAACCGAGATAAAAAAGGCGGCGACAATATGGCTAGTAAAGGAATTATTTTACCATTAAATGAATTATTATGAGATTAGGGGATTTAGTATATTACATTACTTATTACACTGGCATTCATTGGCTAGTTAAAAAAATATGGGGTGACAATTGCGGTTGCGACCAAAGGCGTGATGATTGGAATGATATAAATATAGACTTATGAGAATAGATGACCAAGAGGCGTGGATTGACTTTAAAGCAAATGTATCTACTAAGTTAACAAAAGACCAATACAGGCTTTTATGCACGTTACACGCTCGTTATTTAAATCATAGATACTATGAGCCTTGTAGCTGCA
>Ga0233415_10001027_pt1 | contig 12478 bp, 17 predicted proteins | sample Na_anoxic_12_MG_FD_188631 | JGI IMG/M metagenome (GOLD analysis project Ga0233415, IMG submission 188631) | Seawater microbial communities from Saanich Inlet, British Columbia, Canada - Na_anoxic_12_MG | ecosystem: Environmental > Aquatic > Marine > Inlet | place: Canada: British Columbia... | reverse complement strand
ATCTACAATTTGATAAGTTCCCCAAGCCATGTGGGTTGGTTCTGTAAATGTATCTCCAGAAAACCAAGAAGAAACCTTATTAACAAAATCAGAAGTAATTGCTTTCTTAGCATTATTATTTTTAACCCCTACCCCTGTAAATTTAGTAAGCCTGGTATTTACAGTTTGGCTATGCACAATCGTTGTTCCAGAGGTATCCCTCCCATAAAAAGTTCTAGTGGAAGTAGTTCCATCAGAAATTCCAAATTCTTTATAATTCCCAACATTATTAGTTGAGGGTAATATTACTTGTGTAAACCCTACCCCTGCACTTGCCCCTCCTGAAGTTTTTACAACAGTAGCAGTTCCTGCAACTAAAGCTGTATCTCCTTGAGTTGGGGTAGTATCTGCAGTACCTAACTGAAAATATTGTGGGAGATTAGGATCCACATTAAGGATTAGTTTCGTGATTTGATTTGGAACATTATTAGTAATTACCATTAATCATTTGTAGCTTTCGCTTCATCCTCCACAAAAGTAATACTTGTTTCTCCAACCTTTTGACTAATTGCTTCTATCCTTAATGGCCTATTTATATTCCTACTTGGGAAATTACATAACCATTGTTCTCCAAGATTATACTTATTTGTAAATCTTTGGTTTAATTCTAAATCATATTGTGGAGTTGATGAATTACTTACAATCTCAGCAGCAATTTGTTCTCCTTGAGATAATACTTTCCCTGTTCCATCTTTTAAATATGTATTAAAATCAGTAGTCCCATCTGAAACATATCCATCTATAAAAGTATATGGAAATGTAGTTGGATACTTTGATGTTGCTTCTCCTTCCGAGTTTGGATTAAAAGATGCAACCTTAGCCGGATTATTCCTTTCAGTGTTATGTATATTTACAAATAAGTCTCCAGTTTGTTCTGTAGCATAATAAGATTTAAAACCATATTTACCAATTGAAGTTTCATCATAATAGACTCCTTCAACAGCATGTCCATTCAAATCAGTACCACAATTAAATATAACAAAGTTCTTTATATCTTCTTTTTTCTTTTGGATTTTAGTTTGGTAATTTTTTTCTCCTTCAGTAATAGTTCCAGCAGTTTCATTCCCTTTAAATCTCGTATTAAAATAAAATGTCCCTCCTTTATTTTCTAACCAATAAACATATTGTCCATCTTCAGTAAATTCATTGCTCGTTAATTTCTCTATGATTTCAGAAACCCGGGTATAATTCAAAACCATATTCTTTTGAGGAAATTCAGTTCCAGTGGTTCCAGATTTTCTATCTGGATTAGCAGTGCCCCACTCTACTTGTTTATTATTATTTGCCTTGGCTTGGTCAAGAACTAATTTTATTAATTCAACCCAAGTCTTATTCTCTTCATTTATTGGGAGATGGTTATCAAAAAATACTTCTGTAAAATCATCTCCTTTAATGAATAATACGTCTCCACTATCATCCATACTTTGTCCAACTGATTTAATTGTACCTTGAATTAATCTATCAGAATCAACAAAAGCAGTACCATCTTCCTTAATATATATGTCCACAAGATTCTCATTTATGAAAGGATTTGATACCTTCTCAAAATATTCTTTCCCTTTAGGAACTTTAAAACTAAAAGAATTCTTTATCTTACCAGTACCTTTCTTTACTTCTACATTAAATGCACTAGGAATAGCAGTACCATCAGTTGCCCAGCTATCTCCTTCTTTATTAAAGACTTCAACCTTACGAGTAACATAGGCCATTACTTCACCTCACTACAATTTATTGTGTAGTCTATTATGTGATTTCCTTCAGCAGCTCCAGCTGTTTGTGGAGCAAAGTTAACAGATTCAACAACTATTGGTATCTCATCTGTTTGTAAATCATAACTTTTCCAAGTGGTTTGTCCATCAGGATTACCAAAGCTTATTTTCATTAGAGTAGTTCCAGTCATGTCTTTCCAGAGATTAATTAAATATCCAAGTGTAACATTATTGGCCATTGTTCCTCCTCCAGTTTCAGGAGTGCTTGTAACTGTAGAGGGGTTAGCATTCCATATATCTGCAATAGTACTAAAATCTGCAGTGTTAATAACCCCCCTAATTGAGAACTTTGGATTCTCTATTCCTGTTTGGTCTGCTTCTGCTATAACAAAAGCAGTTCCACTGAACTGTCCATCGGTTGGATTTATCTTAACACGATTACCATAAACAGGTTTGAAAACTATTCCATTTAAGTTAACCCAATTGTTTGAGTCTATGTTTGAATTTTTTATTTGAAGTGTATCTGCCATTTTATTATGATTGCCTCCCTATCTGTTCCCATAACCAATCCATGAAATCTTCATTACTTCTAGGATCATCTCCACCACCTACATTTACAACAATATCTCCATTAATATTTTGTGTTTGGTTTAAGTCATTAAATTGTCCATTCATCTCTTCTTGAGAAGGAAAGAATCCTCCTTCCCCTAATTTTGCACCAGCCATTTTAATCTTATCCCATGCAGATGGCTCACTACCTAATGCTGCAAGTTCATCATCAAAACCACTCATATCTATTTTCCATGAACTGAAATCTGCCTCTAATTTAGGGATATTTGCCCCCATTTTATTCATCCCAGCTATAATCTTATTAATCCCCCATAACCATCCATTTATCCAGGTTTCAGCATAACCAAGTAATGCATTAAAAACCATTGCTCCGCCCATTTTTATGCCTAACCAAAGTTTTTTCCACTCTAAGCCAATGTAAACTACTGCTGCGAATAAAGCAATAATCCCTATAAAGATTAATACCCACATCCCAATCATAGCCATATTTGCTACAAACCAAGCGGCAGCAGTTTTAGCTGCAGCACCTACCCAGGCTACAGCAGTTTTAGCAGCAGTAGATTTTCCTACCTTACTAAAAAATCGCATTGCTCCAACTAAACCTTTTGGACCAAATAATGTAATTAGTGAACTAAGGAGTAGAGCCATAGAACCAAGAAAGAATAACATTATCCCTAAAACAAAACCTACCATTAACAGCCTTGCAACTAATTTTGGATGAGCACTAACCCACTCTCTGAATTTATTTATTATTGCAATTATTTTTGGAAGCAGAGGAAGTAATGCTTCACCGAGAACTCTACCAATGGTAAATTTAAGGAAGGCCATCTCAGCACTAAGAGCAGTAATTGCCCTTCCAGCTGGAGTTGCTCCTTCACTTATCTTCATGAAAGTTTGAACTGCAGACCTCATAATCCCTTGGAATGTTCTCATTAGGAGCATTCCTCCAAACATGATACCTAAGAATTCCATACGGAATCCACGCATTAATCTATGGGCTATAGCAAATCTTCTCCCCATTTTAGCCCCAGAACTTCCTAACCGATTTATATTTTTAGTAAGTTCTTCAGAATTATCCTCCATTCCTTTCATATCTTTTTTGTACCTTCTAACTCCTTTAGTTATAAATTGTACAACAATATTTTCTTTTGTAGTTCCCATTATTATTTCATACTATTAGCTCCTTGTTCATCTTCTTTGCTTATCCAATGGATTATCATTTTGAATGTAGGAATTGGACAAGCCTTAAGCTCGTCGACGGTCCATCCCATTTCTTTCATTACTCTGTAAATCCAGTAGGATGAATCAAGTTTCATCCTACCTTTATTACTATTTTTTCCAAAGCTTCTAGGAGAGCCCCTACTTGGACGTCTCATCTGCACTCGGAATTATTTTTGATTTCAAAGCTTCAACTTGTGAAATTGTTTCTTTATCTCCAGTCATACCTTCATTTAATTCCATCAATACATTTGTTAATGCCATGATGTTATTAAATACAAATTGATTTCTTACTTCAGTATTTTCTTTCAATTCTGGATAACTATTATTAACCATCTCAATAACAAGATCCACCATTTGAGTTGCATTATCTCCTTCCATAATCCTCAATCCAGCACCTTCTTCAATTGCTTTCCTTTTGGATTCATAGATTGATTGAGCTATCTTTCTACTCTTGACATCCCTCTTAAGAGCACTTATCTCTTCATTTTCTGCCCTAGTTAATTGTGATGCCTGAGCTAATCTCATAAACCCTGGCAATGCCTCAACAGATAGTGGTTTAAAATAAAAAGTATCCTCCACTCCATCTGCATTCTTTAATTTAATTTCCTTTCCTTTTCCTAAGTGTCTTTCAAACTTTTCTATATCTTGGCTTTTCATTTTATTTTCTCCTATTAATTCTTTTTCCAGAACCAGTTACGATTCCATTATTTTCTTCTTGTTTTGGTTGTTCAGCAAGTATCATCTTCAACTGTTCAACATCTGCTTCTAACGCCATCACCTTCTCTACAAGGATTACATTCTCTGGAGGCATGTGGTCTTCACCAAGCCATTTAAGGCCCATGCCATAATCTCCTTCAAACTCTTCCTTACACCATTCAATAAACCAACTAAGTGTTTTTTTAGGCACTCTGTTAATTACTAAATCTGGCCTATTAACTCTATACTTTATCTCTTCTACTTGTTCAGGTATTGTCTTTTTCTTTTCCATTCTATTTTCTCCTATTCAAAAAAAAAAAATAAAAAAGTTTAGTTTGTGTGGTCAGGGAACTTAGTTCCAGCCGTATACCCTTTTAAGGTAGGTAATGCTGTTCCATCAGATGAATTAACGGACTCTCTCATTACATTTCCATTTCCAGTCCTATCAAATGCTGGTCCTTTAAATGTAACTTCTACAGATAATACTTTATCATCCCAACTTTCCTTATATCCAGTAACTCTTGCATGTTTGAAAGTTAACCTTCTTCCAGGTGTGGATACGTGTGTTGGTCCACTTGCTGTTGTAGCTGTTGCTCCACTTGCAAATGCAAAATCTGTCCACATGAATGCTACCCTGAATGTGTCTCTATTCCTTGTATTTGTCTGAACTATTGGAGCTACGGCATCATATGTACCTCCAAGGAAATACTGCACCATATCTTCTGAGTCAGTCACATCTATACTCAATGGATATAATTTACAAGTAATTTCAAAATCTCCTTCTGGAGTTCTTTTCCACAACCTTCCACCATTACCTAATGCGATTCCTTCTCCATCTTTTTCACCTTCTTCTGGAGTAAACTCCTCCATTGTTCCGGCAAATTGAACTTCCGTACCATCTTTCTTAGTAACGCCACATAAGAATACTTCTTGAAATGCTCCGTCCATATCTGGTCCTGCTGTCATTTTTCTTTATCCTCCATAATTATTTTTTTTGGTTTTTTAATCTCTTTCACAATTTCTATAAACTTACTATTCGGAGCAGTACTAAGCTCTATCTCTTCTCCAGGGGAAACATGAATACTCTTGCCCCCATCATATACCCTAACTGGGGTTGTTCCTTTATATTTATATTTCATCCTTATTTCCTCCTAAGATGTTTTTTGATTATGTTTCTTAATTTAGGTCTGGACCTATTAAACCCTCGCCTTATGAATGGGTGCTTCCTAACATGGAGCCCATGTGTTTTTTTATTTCCTTGGTCTATTTGCATAGCTGCATGTTTAATATTATCATGTTGTGCTTGTCTAGCCCACCTCATTAAATGTCCTCTTGATTTCTTTAATGAGACTATATGCCTTGGCATTCTATCTAATTGTACTCCATACTCTTTAATAAATAACCCCCCAACATCTCCACTCTTGGCTTGTCTCCATTGAATCCCTTGCCCATATAAACCAGTATTCCCAGTAAAAGATTTTATTCTTGCTTGCCTTACAGCAGAGTGCATACTATTTTCTAAATCTTTTCCCCACTCCATCATAGCTCCACGAGTAAATTTAGGCCATCTACCAACTCTTCCAAATTTAGCCCTAACTTTTTGCATACCATGTATCCTTACTGTAATTACTTGTGTCATTAAAATACCAATTTCTTTGATGCTGCACCAATCAAAAAAGACCTCCTAAAAACTAATGTATCATTAAAATCTTCAACAACAACTGAATTCACATCTGGTTGTATAAATGATAAACCATTATGTGCAAGTGTTCTCCTGTTTGTTTCATTATTCAAAGTAGAAAGTATACTATCACTAATTGAATCATTATCTTCTTGCCCCTTACCATTACGATTATTATTCCCCCTATCCGATGTAACTACTTCAACTTCAATTCCCCAAGTCAAAGAACGAATTTTTCTATTCCCTGTTTGTTCCTCTCCAAAGTTTAATGTAGCTGGTTTAACAATAATGAATGGGAAACTTGAGAAGTCTAAAGACTTAGCATCTGGATCTCTTGAGTAAATCCACTTACGATATTCTGCAGAAGTGGTGGTTGGATCATTAATATTTGATTGATTTTCTAATAGAACTACTATGTTTTCTCTTGCTTGAGACAATAGATTATTGCCTGTTAGTGCTGTTGCGGCCATTGATTATCCTCGGATAACATTATATGTTTGATACTTTCCAGGACTTATACCTGTCAATTATCGTTTGTAACTCACCATCTTCTGCATTTAATAAATCTGGGTTGAACTCATTCCTCCCTGCAATGAAAGATTTTGCTACGGTGTCAGTCATCATCATCTTTTTAGCAATGATTAATACTGCTCTTTTTACATCATCAGGTATAGTATTATACCCATAAATATAACTTGCTCTAAATCTATTTGGGGCTAGGCGAGGAGGATGTTGGGTAGTAAAAACATCCAAACCTATATCGTCCCGGTAAATATAAATTCTTCCACTCTCTAAATCAATATCATAATCGACATCATTATCTAAGACAGTCCAGGAGGGATTAGAACCTCCACCTGTTGTACTCAATTCTATAACTCTTGGTAAAACGGTTGAGCTTGTTCCATAATTTGAAGATAATCCTGTTAATCCAGTGAATGATGAAACTCCTTTTCCAGTATAATCCATTTTTTCTGTAGACATTCCAATTACTCCAGATTCAGGAAATCCGAAAGTACTCTGAACTGTTAAACTATTAGCACTGGTTCCAGCACTTTCAATTAAATTAGTAGAAACATCCGGAAGGGGGAAGTGTTGTGTATAGTAGCCCCGGTCATACTTCCCCTTACCAGTTTGTTTCTCGTCAGTTGATTGACCATAAGTTGGTGTAGCAGTTGTTCCATCTGCAAACACTATATTTGTTTCTGATTCAAATTTCTTTTCGGCTCTTTCTAAAATAGATTGAATATAAGAGTCTGGCAAATCTAAATCAAAATAAGAATACTCTGCAAATAATCTATTAGTAGACGAATCTGTGTCAACCAATACAGTCCCATCTGCAGTTAAATTTAATTTCCCAGTATCTTTATCTAAACTATAATGGGTTGGTTCTACCAATAGCTTTGTAGCTACAGTGCTATTTGCCCCATAATATATTAGGCCAGTATTATTGATAATATTCCTTTGGTCTAAATAATAATTTGCCGTTGTATTTGAAGTTCCCAAAGCAACATCTTCTTTAGAAGGGTGGTCTCCAGGGCTCCAACTAGGGATATCATTCTTCATCCCAACTACTCTAGCAAAATCTAAAGTAGTGACATACTTTAAAGCCATTTAATATTAACTATCTGGTCCTATTTTAACCACTACAACATCTGTTCCTGCTTCCCAAGATAACCAAGTATCTACTGTAGACGGATTAAGGGCATCTATCTGAACCTTAGCAGTTCCTACATCTCCCTTATCAAACTTGATTACGCTTGCTGTACCTGTAGCCATTAGTTAGCCCTCTTTCTTCTTGCGTAAGTCTTTTTAGGTTTTAGTATTTCTTCAACCTTTTTTTCTTCTTGGGGTCTCTCTTCAACCACAACCGGCTCTTTTTTAACCTCTACTTCTTTAGTATAATCTCCACAAACTTCACAAAATTCTCCTGCTTCTTGTTCATGGGGACAGTTTGTACATTTAAACATTTTTGTTTTCCTCCGTTATTTTTTTATATAAAAAAATAAAAAAAGTTGTTAGTACGCTTTTGGTACTCCGCCTTGTAATACAACTCTAGCATTTCCACCAATAAAATTCCATGCACTATTGGTATATAAGAATTGGGCTGTATCTCCAACCATCATCAATGCTGCTGCTGAACCTCCAACCATACTTGCTGCTCCAGCTCCACTAGTTGGATAAATTGTAGCAGTTCCTAATTCGGAAGCTCCATTCTTACCTATTAAGATAAAATGTTTTATTTGTCCATCTATACCTGCTGGTACATAAATAGTTCCTGCACCTGTTAAGGTAATATGTTGCCTTAGTGTATCTGTACTAGATGTAACTCCTCCTAAAGCTGTACCTGGTGATAAACTTGCAGCGGTCTCATTATAAACTAATGTGGAATTTACATTCAGCTTAGTGCCAACAGTTAAACCTCCACTTAATTCTAACTCTTGGTCCCAAATATATCCCCCATTTGTATAAGGTGGTGCCGCTGGCTTTCCACTCTGTTTTGATCTTAATCCTGCCATTTGTTTTTTTCTCCTTTGGGATTTGTTTCGCAACTGACTTTAGCCAGTTCGTTTCACCCCCTCGTCCCAATCAAAGGGGTACAGTCGTCGTTGTTATTAAATAAATAAAAAAATAAAAAAAATATTTATTTAGCTCTCCATACTACAGAGCACTCCTACTTGCCATTGAGATGACGAAGCAGTATATCCACCAAACGTAACAGTTCTTCCTGCGATTGTTGTTAGAGCTGAACCACTCATATCTTTCCAATCAATCAATGTGTCTGCAGAACCTGCCGATTGATACAGTACAGCATCAACACTTTTCACAGTACCAGGTATATCTGCATCTGCGAAGTAATAATCAGTTGTTGCTGCCGCTACACATTGTATGTGGACAAGTACTTTTCTACTAAACGCACCTGCAGTTCCATACGCCGAAACACCGGGCATGTCAAATACAGTTACATTCTTTTTAGTTATTGCATTTACCATTCTTTATCCTCCTTATGTAGTCTTCAAAGAATAGATTTGTACCATTCTTCGTGGTGCCCTATTGTAAGTACACCAGTATGACTTTATGAATCCTTTCTGACTATCGGAATCTTTACCTAACATTTCTAATGTTGGAGGTACCCAAATAGCGATTCTGTGTGTTTCTGTATCTACTAAAAAGATGTCATCGTCATTACAATCTTTGTCATAAAACACAGGCACTCCATCAAATTCTATTCTTCCTTCAAATCCAAATCTTGAACTTGTAGGGACTAGTCTTTGTAGGTCATCATACAATGCCTTTATTTTATCATATTGGATTGGACTACAGAAAAATACTATGTTCCCTAAGTCTGCACCTTCTTCGATTGCATTTCTTACTGCCTTCCTCAACTGGGATACAGTTACGTCTAAGCTTGAACCATTGATGTATGTGTCTGTCGCAGTAGTTGCTAACAATTGATTTGCTGCGGTCCTTGTAACATTATACAAGGAAGCATTTCCTGCACCATCTGTTATGTACTCAAATCCAATAACTCCTGCTGCGGTTTCTAAACCAACTTCAGCATAAAGTGCTTGATTCATTACTTCCATTAAATCATCTGTAGAGTCTTTAACTTCTTGTGCAAAGACATCTCCAACCATTGTGCTACCTCTAGCGGCTGCAATCATGTCTCCGTCAACTTCAACACCTACCTGATACTTCTTAAATTTGGTCATGTATTTTGTTCTGTCAACATTGCTTGTTGCTACAGCATTACCAGTATATGCAGATGCACTAACATTTTTACCTGTCTTAATTGCAAATTGCACTTGGTTGTTTCCTTTATTACTGTAATCATCTTTAGGTAAGATGTTCCAAGTTGTAGTCTTTTGATTTAAGTGGTTGTAAATAACTGGATCAAATACATCGCTTAACTCAGCTGCACTCAATAGGTAGTCTGTGTCTGTGTTTTGGTTTGTAGTAATTCCCAAATTCTTAAACTCTAGTTTATTATTATTAACTCTAAAGTTCTTGTATTCGGAATGAATTGACTTCATTCTTGGTTTTGCCCAAGTGTCTGCACTAATCAAACCTTTACTCTCTGCGAACTCTGCTGCAATTTTAAATTGAGCATCAACACCTATTCTTGAGTCCTTACTGAATATTTCTTTATATTCAACATACTCTTTACTTTCTATGTTATCGTTATTTACTTGTATTTTGTTTTCAACTTTTAGTCCTTTAAGAGATTCCTTTAACTCTTCTTTTACCCTATTGGTAATAGAAGTTATCTCTACTTCTTTTGCTTCCCTTGACCTTCGTGCTTGGAATTTTCTAAACTCCTTTACCTCTTCAGGTGCAAGTTCTTCAGAATCATTATCGGCAGGAGCTTCATCTTCAACTTCTTCTTTAGTCTCTAATCTACTCTTAGTCGATTTCTCTTCAGGAGCTTCTTCAGTTTTTTCTTCAGAAACTTCTTCAGATACTTCTTCGTTTTTTACTTCTTCTGACATTTTTGTTTTGTCCTCCATAGTTTGTTTTTTTTGCAAAATTTCTTTAAGCATTATTGCGTGAGTATTCATTGGCTGTGAAGCTAACGTCCACCCCCCCAAAATTGTCTCTGGCAAAAGTTCCCTTATCATCCCATTACCTTCCTGCACCTCACTTACGGCACCAGGAATATAATCATCTGTTAATGGATCTCTTGTTTGAAATTCTATTGAGAATGAATCTAGTAAATTATTTTCTACTCTATAGGCCACATCTTCAAATGTGGATTTTGTTTTATCAATTATAGATTTTACAAATAAACCATAATGTCCGTCAGGTAATATATCCACCCTGGCTGAACCTTTAACTCCAACCCCTGTAACATGAGGTTCCCTATTATGATTAACAGAAACCTTATTTGCCCGAGGGATACCTTCATTTATTTCTTCAGCCCATTTATGTAATGTACTTGAAGAAATCTTGTCCTTAATATAAACCCCTCTAACTTCGTCAAAGAACCCTTCATCTAAATGGGTTGTAGCAATATACCCCTCCACAGATAAGTTACCATCCCCTAAAGTTTTAGTTTCAAAGCCATTAACTTTAGAAATAAACATAGAACTATCTTTATTTATATTAGGAATTTCTTTCTGAGTTTTAGTGGGAAGTGGCATATTCTACTATTTACTAAAACCCTTGTGGGAAATTAATTATATAAAGGTTTCTATTTTTTAGGTGGATTTTTTACTTTAGGAATTTCCCCTTCCTTCGGCTTTGCAATTAATTCTGCCAAGGCCCCTTGCCTATAGGCTATCATTATTGGTGCTTGTTTAACAACATTTTGTGCCTGTTCCAATTGTGCCTTTAATTGCTCTATTTCCTTTTCCAATATTTCTTTTCTTGTTTTCATTTCTTTATCCATTTTATTTCTCCTTAAGTATCAAATACTACTACTACAACTACAAATTATGTCCCTAACTTATTAGAAGTATATTCTATACATAACCCTAGCAAATGATTATCCTCTCCTAATGTGTCCGCCCCTTCGTCTGCCCTTCTTTTAATTCGCATAGTTATACACACGTCGTTGGCATGCGGAACTGCTAAAGTCCCTACTTCACTAACTACTAAACCATTAGCTGTGCTTGAGGCTGCGAAATTATCTACTAATGTAGCATCTGCTGCTGCAGTCATATCTTCATCAACTTGTCTGTATAAATACTCTACTTGCCACCTACAATTACCTGCGTCTGCTGTAGGCGTGCTCCAACCAACAGAAACAGTCGGTGCTACGCTCTTATCCATATCATTTGGTAGTTTAATTCTTGCGTAAAGTGTATCATCTGTCCCGTCTGTAAATTCCCACGCGTCTGCTATTCCTAAATCTACTTGTGTTGCGGGTTTTGTTCCAGGAGTTCTAAACCCACCTGGTCCTAACCACAAGTCTTTTTTAACTTTAGCTGTGCCTGTTAAAATAACTTGTCCGTCATTTATAACTAAATCTCCACTTCCTACTTTTATTATTGCGTCCGTTTGATTATGTTGTATATATACCCAATCATCGGCATTAGTTCCGTCTCCACTCCATAATCTCAAAGTCGGGTTATCTTGGTAATCTATTGCTTTTCTATTATCCGCATCTCCTGCTATGTCAAAATATCCTGATGCTTGACTTCCACCACCTGTTTTAATATTAAATTTTAATTGGTCATAAGTGTTCAAGTAGTGAGTATCATATTTTACGTATGCTTCTGATGAACTATCAAATATAATTGGAACACTACTTGCCATTTGTAATGTATTAACAAATCTTATGCTATCATTACTTCCGTGTCCCCCTATACCAAATGAACAACCGTATTCCCACGTTTTCCTTAAATCTATTTCAAACCACGAAGTATCGTTATCAAAATCATCGTTGTTTGTAAATCTTATATGTCCTGCTGTATCATCTTTAATAACTATATTATTAACATTAAATGAAACTGCTGTTAGTGTTCCTGTTGTAGTATCATCTCCGTCATTAATTAGAAAAGAATCATCAACATTAAGAGTATCATCTACTAATGTTATGTTAGTGCCTGCTACTAAGTTAGTA
>Ga0233415_10001026_pt1 | contig 12492 bp, 24 predicted proteins | sample Na_anoxic_12_MG_FD_188631 | JGI IMG/M metagenome (GOLD analysis project Ga0233415, IMG submission 188631) | Seawater microbial communities from Saanich Inlet, British Columbia, Canada - Na_anoxic_12_MG | ecosystem: Environmental > Aquatic > Marine > Inlet | place: Canada: British Columbia... | reverse complement strand
TTGAAGGTGCCTCTCAATATCCTGGTACTGGCTTTGTATGGCCTACAGATACACTTTATTATATGCCGAAAACAGGCGATATATACAAGGGCGCTGAATTGATAGGGTATAGATATACAAACGGCTACTTTTCAGGTGCTCCAACGTCAAACCCTACAACTGGAACTCCTGCAAATCCAGAAGATAGGTACATAGCAAACGATTACGTCGGGTCATACATACAATTAGATGTGGCAAAATCACCAACCTGCATGTATCTACCGGAATGGAAAATTAAGTTTTGGACAAACAAAAGCACCGTGACAACATTTGGCCGTGTTTATGGTGAAAGTGATGGCTCAGATTTTACGAGGTACGAAATAGGTGTTGGCGGTACTGGTGAAGAAACTAAACTCAGGTTATTTCTGAAGAGCAACACAACAACAATAGCCTCGGTAAATAGTGTTTTGGATGTATACAATGGTAATAATAATTTTGTAGAAGTTGAACGCACATTAGCGGGTGATGTTGTACTTACTGTCAATGGAGTATCTGAGACATTAGCAACTGGATTATCAGGAACATATGCAACATCAACATTTTCATATCTTGGGGCTTCATACAATAGCGGTATTATCAATGATTTTGACGGTAACTTTTGGGATTTTTACAAATGTGGCCAGATGATCCCGATTAATGAAGGTACTGGAACTGATATCAAAGACTCAACGGGATTGAGTGTCGGCACATTGACTGATCCTCTATCTGAGTTCTGGGATAAGTATGTGAGTAATTGGATTTTAGTTAGTGATGATCCGTGTAGTGATAATGACTTATTGCTTGATGATGATAGCATAGCTCTCACAGATGATGTAGGTAATTTTCTATTTGGAGACGATTAAATGAAATGGCGTAATTACATTAAAACCTTTATTGGCTCAATTAAAATGGGTCGAGAGACGAACCATACTTTACTTGAAGAAGACGGTACTCTTCAGGCATTTGGCACCGCTCAATGTTGGGATGAAATAAGTAATAGTTTTATAGGGCGAAACCTCGACTCATCTGTTGGGCGTGTTGATTTTAACATGACTGATTTGACGCTTGACTTTCAAGATAACGCAAGATACCCTAATGAGCCAGTGGGAAACATAAAGCAAATGTTACATGCCAGGGTGCCTGATAGTGACATTCGCCCACACGTTCATTGGATGCAGTCTAGTGATAACGTACCAAATATATTAATTGAATACAGGTGGATAAACAACGCCGGCTCACCAACTCCGTGGACTTTAAAGGCTTTAACTGCTTCGGATTTAAAATTCACGTATGATGATAGTGGTGACATGCAGCAAATATCTGAATTTAATTTACCAGCGGGGCATGGTGTCGGGAAAGGCTTATCAGTAAATTTTGAAGTAAAAATATATAGAGACAGCGATGACACAAGTGAATTATTCGGTAAAAACGATGATTATAGTGGTGTATGGGCTGTTAAATATTATGATATTCATATTTTAAAAGATATGCTTGGTTCAAGAGAGGAGTTTACAAAATAATGGGATTATTCAGAACTTTTATAAAAGACACATTTGTACCGGCTAAAAATTGCATTCATGATTGCGTTGATACCGGGAATACATTGGCGCTTTCTTCAGGTGTAGAGGTTGATTTGCCTGTTGATTGTGCCGTAAGAGATTATAAGAGTACGACAACGGCACTATGGGACCCTTTAGCCTCGATTGTCAAGGACACTATAGACAATACAGAAATCAGAGTTAAGGTAACAATGACATTAAATGGCTCAATAAATGGTATATGTGTTGTTAAGTGTTATGTACCTCATCCGGTGCATGGAGATATACTTGTTGATGAACAGGATTTTGTTTTATACAAAAATAATATAGATGTACGTAGGCCCGTTTATTTTATGCTATATAACGGCACTGACTCAGAAGCTAAAACCTACGGATTTAAATTTACTATTACGCCTAGTGCAGGCATGGATTTAAAAGCTAGATCTATATTAGTGTCAGTTTAAATGTCAATAACCAACTTTTTAAATACATTCGGGTGCGTTCCAGAATTGGAGGAAAATTTGAGTCAAGAGAAATGGAGGCTTATAGAGGGGCTTAATTCTGATTATGAAGTATCGAATTTAGGTAATATAAAAAGCTTAAACTATAAAAGATCAGGTAAAGAAGGTTTTTTAAAAATACAGCACGATAAAGACGGTTATTGTGTTGTAAGTATAAGATCTAAAATTTATAAACTTCATAGGCTTGTTGCAGAGGCTTTCATACCAAACCCTATTGGTAAAAAAACTGTAAATCATATTAATAAGAATAAAAAAGATAATAACGTATATAACTTAGAATGGATGACTAATGCAGAAAATTCAAGGCATTCATTTTCAATGCAGTTGATTCAAAAATCATTATCAAACAATATAGTTAATGTGTGGAGTTCGTGCAGGGAAGCGGAAAGAGCGGGATTCCATAGGCGACATATTGTAGAGTGCTGCAATGGTTTAGGTAAAACTCACAGCGGATTTAAATGGAGTTTCGTATGATTAAATACAGGAATGGATATAAGTATCAATTAGCTGAAGATTTTTCCATTGAATTAAGGCACAACCCGCTTGTAAATTATGAAAGTGATTTTTTATCAATTAATATAAGTGGCGTTTTAACTATTAAAAAAGGTTATGCTTGGGACGGTCCGAGCGGACCAACTATAGATACTGACAATAGCATGATTGGCGCTTTGGTTCATGACGCGCTTTATCAGTTAATGCGAGAAAGAGTGATTAATAAGTCATTCAGGGGTTACGCTGATTATGAAGCTTATTTGTCGTGGCGTAAAGATGGTATGAGCTTTTTTCGTGCTCGTATATGGTATAGGAGTGTCAGAAGGTTATCTGCCCCATATGCCGACCCATCAAATAGGAAGGTAGTTTTAACAGCACCTTAACTGTTAAAAATAAAACGTAAACAATTAGTTTACAGGTAAGCGGATAATTTTAGTAGATTTAGTGTATGGTAATATTATGAGTGATCAAATGTCCAGAGAAGAAACAGTTAAGCTTTTTGATGACCTGAAAGAAGATTTTAGGAATTTCATGAACAGAATAGAGACTAAAGTTGATGTTGCCACTCAGGATATTAACGAATACGCAAAAGACACTATCAAGCACCAGGTCAAGATTGAAGCTATCGAGCAAGACGTACAGGTTCTAGGTAAGAAAGTCAGAAAAACAAATGAGGGACTTGACGAGACAAATGAAAACGTTGCAAGCCTTAAAAATAAAATGTATTGGGCTTTTGGTATCGTTTCGGGCGCCTTAGGGTTGTTCACATATATGCTTAATACATACAAAGCTTTCAAATAAACGCCCTCAACCGTTGCAGAAAATAAGCATATAATACGATTAATAATTATTTAGGGTCGAGAGCGTTTAAGGTCTATTTATGCACATACTCCCCGCCCAACATCTCCCCATCACGTTTTATATTTTTCGTGTAGGCAAGGTATAGGCATTCATCGAGAGTAAAATTGTTTAGTTTACATAGGTTAATCAGTACAGTTATTGCATCACCTATTTCATGCTTTTGTTCAACTTCTGTTTCAGATAAAAAAGCTGTTTTAATTTCGTCCAGTTCTTCAAATAACTTTTCTTTCTGCTTTTCATTAGTAGCCTTTTGATACAATCCTTTAGCTTGCCAATGTTGCTGAGTTTTAAGTATTAGTTCGTCAATCATATTGGCTCCAAATTCTAATTATTAAAGTTACAAATGCTGAAGCGCAACCTAATACAGAAAAAAGTATAAGTGGAATTCTTGAAAAATAAATTCTTCTTATAATCTCAGGTTTTCCATTTTTACATATCTCACACCATATAGCGAGTAATACTATAAATACGGCTGTAACTACAACTTCAGTAAAAAATAATTTGTCAATAAATTCCATTAATTCATCCCTTCATGATCTTCAGAATAAGTCTCAACCAACACATGATATTTTTCAGGATGCACTCTAAATACGTCCTTAACAAATGTGGTAAATTCAACATTTTCTTTTTTAGATCCAATATGTTTATACTGGTCTGATTCAATTACTTTTGTGTGTGGTTCAATTTCAGATTCAAGAATTTCTTTGATCCAACAATTAGAAAAATCTACTTCATTAAACCCTTGATCCATTGCGTAAACAGCCAACTCTTGAGCATTAAATACAAGCATATCAAAACCACAATCAAAGTGATGCACCCACTCCCCGCCTTGACAGCCAATAGTACAACCGGAATCCTCTACAATGTCCCGTGTGATTAAGTTAAGGTGTATTGATTCCCTTTGTGATAAATCGGTTACAGCAATATTAAGATAGGAAACAAACCGGTTCACCTCTTCAATGTCAATATTATTCATATCAACGAAATAATGATTGCGGGAAATTCTACGGGATTGTTTGAACAGATTAATTAATCTACTTGCAAAAGTCCGATCAGAATGTTTTTGAATATCTACTGGGTCACGGTTAATGTAGGTTACGTAGAAACAGTTTTTAGCCCGTTTAGCCTCAACTACTCTACATTCAAAGCCGTCTAATATTGATTTAATTTCTTCGATCATTAATTGCCTCACACAATTTAAAATGTTATGCCTCACTAAAATATCAGGGTGGCAGAAAGGGGAATAACTGCCAACCCTGAACCAACGTGTGAGGCGTTGTAAGAAAAATATAAATTACTTTTCAGATTTTTGTATAAAAATTCCTGCTTGACCTTCAATTTTTTCAACTGAAACAACCTGGACAAAAATTGTCTTACCTTCTGCAATGGTTTTCTCAATCGATTCAAGAGTAATTTCTTTTGAAGTTTCAGCAAGTGCTTTGATTTCTTCAATCCGTTTAGCTTCAGCCTCTTGAGCCTCTTTTAATTTGCGTTTTGCTTCTTCCTCAGCTTGTTTTGCCTGTTCAGCTTCACGAGTCTTCGCTTCTTCAGATTCACGAGCTTCACGGGCCTCACGTTCGATTTTTTCACGTTGTGCATCAGCTATTTTTTGGGCCTCTGCTTGACGTTCTTTTTCGGCCTTCTCTTTTGCTTCACGTTCAAGACGTTCTGCTTCAGCTTTTTTGTCGGCCTCAGCTTTTTCATTTTTCAGGCGTTCGTTTTCTTCTTCAATTTCTTTTTGGCGTTTTGCTTCAGCTTCTTTTTCAATTCGTTTAGCTTCTTCATAATTGAATTTTTCAAGCTTTGCGTTGTCAACCATTGAGTTAAAATTATCCTCAGACAATTCAGCTAAATCAATAGCCTCATAATTCGGTATGAACTCAGAAATATTTAAACATTGAGTTTGGCGTGAAACTCTCACTTCCTGTTTACGATTCGCCTCTTCTCTTTCATTAAATTTGACCTTCTCACCGGCTACAAAGCTATCGAAAATGGTCTGAGCCATTCCTGAAAAATCTACATCCTCAGTGAACCCATAAGCTTTAACTATTTCAGCGCGCTCAGCCTGAACTTCTTTTAATCTGGCCTCTTCAATTTTCTCATTATGAAGCTCAATTTCTGCCATCTCTTTTTCATCACTTGAAATATTTTCCTTAATGTAATTGGCCAATGCATCATTACCAGATTTTGCTTTGTTAAGGTCTTCATTGCACGATTTACGGCCCTTCTCTGTAGTTGTACGTATCTTTGCGATATCGAGGCGGTGACGTTTAGCTCTATCAAGTAATGACTTTGGTACAGCCTCACCAGATTTTTTATAAGACTCGAACTCTTCAAGTATTGAGTCTCTATTCTGGTTATGAGTATCGAAAGCCTGTAGCATTGGTACAAACTTTTCTTTTAATTCATGTATTCGGCTTGATGGAATAACTGACTCATCAAAGCCAACTATCTTGTAATCCTGAACAGTTAATTCACCTGTTTTTACTTCTTCTGTATTTTCGATTTGATTATTCATTTTTACTTTTCTCCTTTATAGTCAATTCTATGTTTTTTTAATATTTCAATCATGTTGTTAACTGCTTCTTTAGCTACCTCAATTTCATTTTCAATAAGGGTCATCATTTCATCATCACGCTCAACACGAACTTTAATGATTTTATAACCCGGATAGTATGCAACCAGATCAACCCATTCAAAACCACAAGTGTATATTTGAGCCTGCACCTGCTTCCAGTAATCCTTTACCAGTTTTTCATTATCGAAAAGGTACTCAAGGAATTTACTATAGCATGGGCATTTTGCCTCAAAGCCATATTCACCGCCATTATCAGCCATTAGACCATCTGGTGAAGCCCCAACCCAATCAGTAAATTCAAAGAACCCACCACCATCAACTACTGAGAACATTAAATCCTCATAAGCTTTTAATGCCAGTGGTTCAAGTTCGTGCCCTCGTTCAGTGTGAGCAGTCCCAAAAAAGCTACTCTCAACCGGCTCGCCTGATAACCTTTCAATTGCTACACGTTTAATTGTGTCTGTATAGCCTTTTGTTTTCTTACCAGACAGCAAATCTTTAATACTTGATGCTGTAAACTTTCCAGAACGCAACCAAAGCCATTCATCTGTATTTTGGTCTACGTTGTGAAATACTCTTTTTTCGTCCGAATGTATCGATTTAAACATCTTCACTTTCTCCATTTTTAGCGATTCCTTCAGCAACATCTTTTATTAACTGAGCTTTGTTTTCAGTAGACAATTTATAACTCTGCTCAACACGCTCAATACTAAATCCACCGGTTGCCATATGTTTAATTGCATTTTCCCAGGTCTCGGTGTTTGGTAGCAATTCAGGTAATTCAAGTTGTGGTGCAAATGGTCTGATTCTAAGTGCATCAACCTGCTCACGAGCAACCTTGACTTTCGCTACAAAGACCTGAACTTTTAAACCACTCCATTTCTGTATAAATTCAGAACCGGAAAGCTTAACTAGTACTTTTGAGTTAGTCACATTCAATATCATAGGCTTAACACTTTCGGTAAAATAGGCAACCATGCACAAACCTTTTTTCCCGTTCTGATCTACAACCTCTACATCTTGACGCACATAATCAATAGTTAAAATTATATCACGGTAATCAGGCGCTAAACTATAGGCACCTAAATAATCAGGGTTAAAACCTTTACGCCAATGAGTTAGATCAGACATTAAGCAACCTCATATTTATTTCTAAGTCTATCGGTAATTTCACCTTTGATCATGTCGATAGCCTCTGAAGCATCTTGAGTACCATCGAGACATAACCATACATCCATTTTAGTTTTAATTGGGTCGCCACTAAACCAGATTGATATAGTCATTATACCATCAGTGTTAAAGCTAATTCCTGTATAATAACCTTTTTCTTTTAGGCTAAAGATGAAGTCGAGTAAATTACATTCAGCTTGATTATCCATTTTTTTTCTCACACGTTTAATTTGATATTTTGGAATGTAGTAATAAGTGATTTGTGTTGTCAACAATTATTTAAAAAATAATAAAATTATTTACAAATTTATAAATAGGTTATTATATTTAGTTTACAACAAAAGAGGAAATATGAAAAAGAAAGAAATAGATTTAAGACTTCAAGGTGAGATTCAAAAAGCCGTATGGTCATTGATATGGAATAGAAAACAAATGAGATCAGGCGACATAACAAAGCATCTTCAATACGCTCATGGCTCAATAAGCAATGCATTAAAACGGTTAATAGAGATTGGTGCTGTTGAGATGATTGAAAGAGGGCTGTACAAAGTTTCAGATAAGGTAACAAAATGAAAGAAAGCTTAATAAAAACAAGGTTAATTAATTTCACTGTAGGCTGCAGGTGGTGGAGTGATAAATATTACAAATTAACAGCATGCCCATTCAATAAAAAAACAAAGCTACTTAATTTCCCAATCAGCGTAGGTTCAATGGCTTGCAAAAACTGTGAATACTTCTCAGGCATACTCCCAATTGAGCAAGTTGTTGAATGTAAGTGTGAAGGTGGTGAATAATGCCCAGAAACATACTACTAGAAAGCGCCCGCAAACTCTATGATAACAACGGTGAATGTATCGATGTTATTTCAACGTGTAAGGCTTGCCCATTTGAGAACCTTCCAGAGTGTAATTCAAAGACAATTAAGAGGTTAGCAAAGCGGTATATTAAAGACCATAAGGCATTACCGTACAAAACAAAATACTCACCATCAACGGTTACAAATGTAGTAGGGGCATCATGACGCAAACCAGAAAAAACGTTCCAACATTCGGCAATTATGTATGGGACATCGAGAATAAAAGGCTATTTAGTGGAGTATACGGCCAACGTGAAACATTCCCGAACAAAAGCGGTATTTTTATGTTAAAAAAGATGGGTGAACCGTATCACAGAACAGCCGATCAGATTGATATAATGTGTGGCCTTGCTGTGCATAATCATTATAAAAGACTTGAGGAGAGTGTCATGAATCGTAAACGTAAAAAGAAGGGTGATGCGTGATAAAAAAGAGGTGTTCACAGTGCGGTAAGGTTTTTCTTGTTGCGACTTCTGATGATTTGGCAGATCATTTTATTAGAAGAGATAAAACAAAAGGAAATTTTAGGTCAGAGTGTAAAGTTTGTAGCTCAATATCTTACGAAGACAGAAGAGACGCCGGTAAGATTAAAAAAATTTCAGACACTCAGAAATGGGATAGAAAATTTAAAGATGAAAACGGAATAGCATTTACAACATTCAAGAACAGGTTGCAAAATGCCTATCTTGTTTATAGCGCTAAATACTGGACTTTATCAGAAGTGCCAGAAAATCAACGCAAAAAAGTAATTAAACTTATAAGGGATAAAAAGTATGAGTCAATCGAAAAACGGTGAAGCGCTATACGAGGTCGAAACATTAGCACCAAGTATAACCTACACAGTCAGTGCGTCAGATTGTGTAAAAGCCATGGACGAAACTATGGAAAAATACGGGGTTAAATTTCGGAATATTGTTAAGGCGGTTAAGATATGAGGGAGATAAAGTTTAGAGCTTTTAGCTTCGGATCACTTAAATACATTAGTGATACTTCAGATTTATCATACTGGATGTGTGACGGTAGAGATGGACCCGTTAGGAGCTTGTCAGATCTCGAATGGGAACAATTTACAGGCCTAAAAGATAAAAACGGTGTGGAGATTTATGAGGGAGATATATGTCACTCAGAATGGTGGGATGGTGAGAATAGGCGTATTGAATTTAACATGCTCGGTACAGTGTGTTCAGTATCAGGGGGAGGCCAATATTCTTTTGACATATGGACAACCGGCAGAATTGAAGTAGTCGGTGACATCCACCAAAACAAGGATTTACTAAATGATAAAATTTAAACTATCAAGCACAATCCACTACATAATATGGACAACATTTTTTATAGCCGGTAGTATCTTACTTTCCGGTATCATTGCGGTATATGTAAATTTTATGGCAGGGAATTATAAATGATTGACAGTAGAATATTACCAACAATTTTAATAGTAATCGACATCTTAGCCGGTGTCATTTATTTAACGAATGGCGATGTCAAAAAGTGTATCTATTGGCTATCCGCTGCAACTTTAACTTATACTGTGACTTACTAATGAAAGAATATATAAAAGACAACCTGAAACTATACAACCGTGATTGCATGGAAGGCATGGCAGAGTATCCTGATAATTATTTTGATTTGGCTATAACATCACCACCTTATAATATGAATTTACGTGTAAGAAATGGCAAATATTGCAGCCGGCAAATAATCAAGGAATTATCTACAAAGTATAATAGTTATGATGATAATTTATCTATTGACGATTACTTTGAGTTCCTTAAAAAAACCATTAATGAGCTTATGAGAATATCGAATACAGTGTTCTTTAATATTCAAATGGTTACAGGCAATAAGCCAGCATTATTTAAAATATTTGGTGAGTTTCATGATAAAATAAAGGAAGTAATTGTTTGGGATAAGCTCACGGCTGAACCCTCCATATCTGAAGGGTGTTTAAATTCAGGGTATGAATATATTATTGTTTTTTCTAAAAATGATTCTATAAATAGAGCATTCAGTGATCCGGAATTTACAAGAGGTTCGCTATCTAACATTTGGCGCTTCGGTAAATCAAGGTCTAAAGATAAAAATCATAGTGCATCTTTCCCGATTGATTTACCTAATATTATTTTAAGTAATTTCTCAAAAGAAGGCTTTAAGGTTATAGATCCGTTTTTAGGTACTGGAACCACTGCCATTGCATGTAATCAACATAAGTGTGAGTTTACTGGGTTTGAGCTGGATACTGAATACTTCAACAATAGTATTAACCGAATAGAGCAAGAAACGGCTCAAATTTCAATGTTTTAGGAGTATTATGCAAATTAAAAAACTACCAGATGAGCACACTGAGCAGAAAAATTATTTCAAACTGATTAATTCAATGATGAATAAACACCCAGAATTAATACTTACCCACTCGGTTCCTAATGGTTCACTCAGGAATAAAATAATAGGCTCAAAGCTTAAAGCTGAAGGTGTTAAATCGGGAGTTCTGGATATAAGTATACCAATTCCAAAACACGGCTACAACGGGCTTTATATCGAAATGAAACGCTTGGTCAAATCTGAGCTATCCGAAAATCAAAAGTTCTTTCTGAATTATTTGAATGACCTGGGGTATGTAGCGATTGTTGCAAAGGGGGCTATTCAGGCGTTTGATTATACAAAGCAATATTTAGCCGGTTACCAATTGCCGGTTGAAAGGTATCAGATTGATAAATTCAAGTTCAATAAAAAGACCGGATTGAGTAAACAGTATCAACGGTCTGCACTTGAGAGAGGCTATACAAATTAACTAACTGTGCAAAAAATTGCGCACTAAATTTAAAGGAGAAAGAATGAGTTCAATATTAACAGAAGCTGAAGAAATAGTAAACGGTGCGAGGGCTACTGATTACGGTTCAGCTAAAGAAAGTTTTGAAAAGATAGCAAATATTACAAATCTGCTTTTAGATAAAGACGATAAGGATCTACTTGCAGGTGAGGCATCTATTTGCGCTGAGATTGTTTGTAAGGTGCTTATTGCTGTTAAGTTAACAAGGCAGTCCAACAAGCACAAAAGAGATAACCTGGTTGACCTGTGCGGGTATGCTGAGCTATTGAATAGACTTGAGGAGTTAGAGTAATTTAATCAATCCACCCAAACAAATTTAACTGGTGCAAGACGGTTCACTTCGGGCCGTCTTTTTTATTATCGTTTTTCCGGCATCAGCAAAACGTTACCCATCAAATAGCCACGCCATATTCTATATAGGATTTCCCAAGTTATTGCTGAGTTATCTTGTCACCCAATGGGCCAAAATGAAAAGTGGGTTAAAAAATTAATTAATTTATAAAAAAACCAACAAACCCATTTAAAGGAAAGTATGACTGAAGATCTAAGAAAAACCAGAACTCACGAAAATGGAAGAGTTGAAACTTTCGACCGTGAATTAAAGGCTAAATGCAGTTGTGGAGAGCCTTTTATTTTAACTGAGGGCTCAGACTGCACATGTTGGAGAAATGGCAACAGGTATAGTTATCCAGACCAAAAAGACCATGGTTGTATTTTTCGTTGTCGTGGTTGCGGTAAACCAATAGATGAAAATATAATTGTTGACTTTCAGTAATTATTTTAACCAAACCCATTGACGGACTTTGGGGATGTTGTTATATATTCGGTACACAAAACGGAACGCCAATCCAATGAAATTATACAATATATTACGGGAAAAAATAAAGCGAACAGTTTTCGAATTGGCGTTCCTTGCTGTTTGCTTTTTTCCCGTGAAATTTAAGGAATGCCATGCACAGAGGCTATGTAAAATTACATAGAGCTCTCACAGATTGGGAGTGGTACAAAAAGCCTAATGTTGGGCACTTTTTTACACACTGCCTTTTAAGAGCCAATCATAAGCAGAAAAATTATAAAGGCGTTGAAGTGCTTGCAGGTCAATTTATATCTGGAAGAAAAACACTATCTAGCGAGACCGGATTAACCGAACAGCAAGTAAGAACATGTTTAAAGTACCTAAAATCAACCGGAGAGTTAACCACTACTCCAACCAAGGGTATAGACGGAAAATATACTGTTTTTACGCTAATTAACTGGAAAATTTACCAAACCGACGAGGAACCAACCAACACTTCAACCAGTGGTACAACCAAGGGCCAACCAAAGGTCAACCAAGGGTTAACCACAAACAAGAATGATAAGAATGATAAGAATGTTAAGAAATATATAGGCGTTCAAGATTTTTCTGAATTTCAAAATTTAAATGTTGAAGCTTGGGGTAGGTGGTTAGAGTATAAAAAAATGATAAAATCAAAATACAAAACCATAAATGGTGAAGTTGCAAAGATTAATGAATTAATTTCTATTTCTGGCGGCTCAACAGAAATTCAGGAAAAAATAATCAACCAATCAATTAACAATGAATGGAAAGGTTTATTCCCATTAAAGAAAGAGGAGCAAAAGCAATG
>Ga0233415_10001025_pt1 | contig 12507 bp, 12 predicted proteins | sample Na_anoxic_12_MG_FD_188631 | JGI IMG/M metagenome (GOLD analysis project Ga0233415, IMG submission 188631) | Seawater microbial communities from Saanich Inlet, British Columbia, Canada - Na_anoxic_12_MG | ecosystem: Environmental > Aquatic > Marine > Inlet | place: Canada: British Columbia... | reverse complement strand
AAGAAGAACTAGATATAGTTGTAGATTTTAGTCCTGAAGAATAAGGATAGCCATGTCATCAGTTAATACAGGTGCATTTATTCCGACGACGAATGTCTGGGACGTTTCAGAGATATATTCTACTGATATTAAAAGCCCTGAGTTCAAAGAGCTTCTAGTTCGCTTGTACCAGAACCTTAATGTAATGGCTATGGGTGTTAATAATAGAGACGCTGGGTTATATAATACAAGTGAATTCGTTTGCGGGCAGCAGTTCTTTCCAGATCCTGCATTAACGTCAGCGAGTTCAGTTACACCTACTTTTAGAAATGTATTTAGAAAAGTTGTTAATTTTGGGGCTCTTCCTGATACAACAGGTAAAAATGTAGCTCACGGAATAACGACTACAGTGAACACCAGCTTTACAAGAATGTATGGAGCAGCTACAGATCCAGCTGGGTTCAGCGCTCTTGCCATACCTAATTCGGACATAACGTTGGAACTAGATGGCACAAATGTTACGATAACGACAACAGCAGATTTAACTGCATATACAACGACTTATGTAGTTTTGGAATATATTAAATCTTAAAGGTTAGGAGTATGATATGGCAGGATTCTTAAATTCTTTAAAGCAAATGATGATTGGTCAGCCTGAACAAACAAGACAGTTTCCTAGATTTAATCAGGGACAAGAAGGTGTTTTAGATCAATTCCTTCAGCAAGGTTCACAGAATGCTGACTTTGGAAATATTGAGAAACAGGCAAGACAACAGTTCTCACAACAAACAGTTCCTGGTCTTGCAGAAAGATTTACTTCTATGGGAGCAGGATCACAAGGATCAAGCGCATTCCAAGGAGCATTAGGTCAAGCAGGAGCAGGACTTGAAACTGGTCTTGGTGCTTTGAGATCTCAGTTTGGTATGCAACAAGCTAAAATGGGTTTACAACCAAGATTTGATTCGACTTTTTCTGAAGCTACACCAGGATATCTTCAAAAAAATCTTGAGGGACTTTTCGAACAAGGCCCAGAAATGATTTTAAAGTTACTACCACTATTAATGGGACTATGAGGTTAATATGCCACAAATAATAAAGGCTCGTAGTAGAGCAACTCAATTAGGCCAAGGACTTGGAGATGCTTTAAATAGAGGAATGAAAACAGGACTAGATCAACTTATAAGTACAAAATTAAAACAACTTACTGATAGACAACGTGAGGAAAAAACTGAAACAGGGTTAAATTCTTTGTTACAGAATCCAGAAGAAGCACAAGCTTTATCTGGACTAGATCCAAAATTATTAGGAGAAGCACTAAAGTTAAAACAGAGAGAAAAAGGATTTGAAAGTTTAAGTTCATTAATGGGATTTGCTCCACAACAGCAACAACAGCCTATTGAAGGTCAAGAAGAATCACTTGTTGATCAACAACAACTTCAACAACCTAGTGGTGGAATTAATCCAGGACTAAGCACAAAAGAATTGATGGATTTTGCAGGGTTTCAACAGAGAGAAAAGTTTCAACAACAAAAAATTGGTCAAAAGGAAAAAGAGTTTGCATTTAATTTCACTAAAAACTTTACAGAGCGTGTAAATAAAAATGCTAGAGATGCAAAAGGCACTCTTCAAAATCTTAAAACACAAAGAGACCTTGTAAATAGAGGAAAGTTAATAGGACCAAGACAGAATGTTTTATTGGATTTTGTTGGAAATGCTCTTGGCCTAGACGAAGAAGGTAAAACAGCATTTAAGAACGCTGATAGTATCGTATTTGAAAAGCTTTCAGTTCCTTTCTTCAAAGACCTTAAAGAAAAGTTTGGAGCACGTCCAACACAGTGGGATGCTCAACAGTTAAAAAAATCTTTTCCTACTCTTTATCAATCTGATGTTGGTAAAAAAATAATTATTGATTTCATGGAGCATGATTCTAATTCACAACTTCAAGAAAAAAGAATTACAAATCAAATAATTAATGAAAACGGTGGAGTTCCTCCTTTAGATCTAGAATCTCAAGTAACTGATAGGCTAGAAAAATGGAAGGATAAAAGTTATTTAAAGCTTAGAAATAAAGCATCTGAAGTTTTAGCTGAACAATATTCTCCATCTATATCAGCAGAAAAAGCAGGAAAAGGACAGAAGGGCATAGCTTCTGATGGAACTATTTTAATATCTACAGGTAAAAAATGGAAAGTTTTATTTTCTGATGATATGGAGTAAAAAATGGCTAACAATGGATTAATTTCAGATCTTTTAAAGAATTTAGCTGTAGCTGGAACAGGTCTAGGGTCTGGAGCTCTTGGATCAATTCCTTCTTTGGTATCGTTAGGATCGTCTGGACTTCAATCTTTAGAGAAAAAACTTGATCCTAAAGGTAAATTTAAAAAACAAGGTGGTTTTAAAGCTATAAAATCATTGGCTGAAAAAGCAACCCCAGAGAAGCTACAAGAATATGCTGGCAAGTTGTCTGGTGGTTATCTAACTCCAAAAACTAAAACTCAAAAAGTAGTTAGTGAAGTATCTCAAGATATAGGATCAGTAATAGGACTTGGCGGTCCAGCAAAATCAGCAGTTAAATTTGCTACATTAGGAAACGTAGCAAAGCAGGGAGTTAAGTTAGCTGGAGGATCCGACGAAAAAGCTGAGGTTGCAAAAGTTATTGGTATGTTAACTTCTCCATTGTTTAAATTTAATAAAATTTCTGATGTATATAAATCTCTATATAAGGATGTTAGATCTTCTATTACTCCTAATAGCGTGACAACATCATCAAGTATTCATAATTCTGCAAAAGAGGTAATAAAATCTGCATCAAAAGGTGGAAGTGTTCCATATAAGAATTCAGTTAGAAGATTTGCAACTAGTATTGCAAATAAAATAGATAAAAATACGATACCAGTTGAAGAGTTGTGGGAATTTAAAAAAGATCTAAACGAGATAACAACAAGGGGTGTTTTTGCTGATAGAAAAAGAGCATTATTGAAGCCTTTAGAAAAATCAATAAGGTCTTCTTTATCTTCTTATGGTTCTAAAAATAAAGAATTCGGATTTGCGTTAAAGAACGCTGATACTTTATTTGGAATAGATAAAGGACTTCCTCTTTTAGACAAAGCAATAAATAAAAGTATAGGACTAAAGAATTCAGGACTTTCAGAATATTTTAGAAAAGCACTTGCATATGGTGCTGGTGGACTTAAGGGGTTATATGCCAAGAAAGTACTTGGTTCTTTAACAAAACGCGGAGAAGCGTTTTTAAAATCACCAGCCTATAGAAAAGCTTCAATTGATTTGGCAAAAGCAAGTTCCAAAAATAGTTTACCATTAACAGTTAATGCATTAAGAAAGTTGAAAAATATTAATGGTGAAATGACAAATGGTTTGAAAACTAAAAATGGTATGTCTTTTAAACTAATTTCTGATAAAGAACTACCAAAAAAAGTAGCTCCTAAAAAGAAAAAAGAATCATTTACTATGATTTCAGATGAAGAAGTAAATAAAATAATGAATAAGAAATAATCTACTTCTCTTGTCTAAGTTTTTCTATGATAGAACGAATTGCATACTTTGTTAGTGTGCAATTCTTATTTATGACTGTTTTTCTAAGATAATTATAGACCCCAAGAGGCAAGTCTACACTTAATCTTTTCCTTCCAGGACGAGATTTTGGAAGTACTCTTTTTTTTTTTATTTTGTTTCAATCGATACTCAGTTATTGTGCTTAGATATAAATGATCTGGATTAACACAAAGTTTATTATTACACGTTCTAACAACTAGCTTTCCTTTAGGGATTTCTCCTTTATATATCAGCCAGCTCATCATATTTATGCCGATACATCGTTTGTTATAGAAAAATCTACCGTAACCTTTAACGGTAGGCTTGTCGGTCCACAACCAGCATTTAGTATCTTTAGGTTTGATTATTTTCTTTTCGAATCTATCGATGGCTTTTTGAGTAATCATTCTTGTCCTTCCTTTGTTTAAATACAACATAAATATTTCATAGTTCTTGTCAACATTTATTTCTAATGCATTGCATATATTCCTTTAGGATTATTAAATGGAAATAGTTGTATTTATTAATTCTTTTTGAACCTGCTCTGTTTGAGCGTGTTCTTCATGGAGGATTTCATGGCAAGTTTTCACAGACGCAATCTTAATGCTACTGTATTTGATCCACTATTATTTGAAGATGTATATCAAGCTCCAGTTGTTGGTTCGAGAGATCCTGCAACAACTGACAAAGCAGAGTATGGAACAGTTTGGGTAAACAAATCTTCTGACGCTGTTTTTGTAATTACAAGTATTACAGCAAACTCAGCAAACTGGGAAAATGTAGCAGGCGGGGCAGCAACTTTTACAACAGTAACAGCAACAGCAGGAATTACAGCTGGAACAACTCTTACTGCAACAGCAGGTAATGTTAATGTAACGGCCGGTGATGTTGTACTTACAGCTGGAGACGTTTTATTGACAGCTGGTGACATAGTAGCAACTCTCGGCGACATCACAGCATCCGCTGGTGATATTGTTGCAACAGTCGCAGCAGTTGAAGCAGGAACTACAGTAACTGGCGGAACAGGCGTAATTGCTACAACCGGTAATGTAACATCTACAGCTGGTGACGTTGAAGCAGCGACAGCAACTAAAGGCTTTATTTGCGGTTCTGGTTTAAAGGTTATTGATGGAGCAGGATCTCCTCATGGAAGCGTAACAGCACCTAAAGGTTCTTTGTATTTAAGAACAGATGGAACAACAACAAACGATAGAGCTTATATCAACACTGACAGCTCAACAACATGGACAGCTCTTACCACAGCCGCTTAATTTAATAGCATATTATTATTTCATTATATATACGAAGGAGTATTTATGGAAAAGAAGACAGAAAGCAAAACAACTATGAAGCAAATCTTGGTTAAAGAAATAGTAAAAGGAGAAAACACATATAGGTTTGAATTGCCTGTAGGTGTTCCTTTTGGTGAAGCTTACGATGCTGCTTTTGAAGCATTGGTTGAAATGTCAAAACTTACAGCTAATGCAGTTGAAAAGGTAAAGGAAGCTAAGAAAGAGTTCGAAGATAAAAAAGCTTCTGATAAGGAAAGTATTTCTAAAGAAGATAAGTAGTTAGTAATGGAGCAGCAACTTTGTCGACCAAAAAGCAAGTTGCTGCTCCATTTTTATTTAAAAGGATAACGGTATGGGTAACGAAACAGAAATTAAATTTGGAGCTGAAACTTTAAGATCTTTAGCATTTGGTTCTGTTGGTGCAGCATACGCTGCTTTAGGAACAGCTATAGCTAATCCTGCAAGGATGTTATATATATCAAATCAGACTGATGTTGCATTATCATTTTCTTTTGACGGAACAAATGATCATTTTGTTTTACCTACTGAAGGTTTCTTATTATTAGATATTGCATCAAATAGGCTTTCAAAAGTAGGTTTATTTTTAAAGCAGGGCTCTATTTTATATGTAAAACAAACAGATGGTGCTGCATCGTCAGGATCAGTGTATTTATCAGTTTTCTTTGGAGAATAACTAATTTGATGCAATAAATTTGAAATTTTTAGGAGGTAATAATGTCACAATCTGGATCTTACGGTGGCGGCAGTGGAGATGGAACAGTACAAACAATTACTGGTAATGCTGGCGGAGCAGTAGGACCAGATGTATTAGGTGATATAGCGATAACAGGTGCTGGTGCGATAACAGTGACCGGTACACCTGGAACAAATTCATTAGAAATAACAACTTCTGCTGCTATTGGTGATTTCGTTACTGATGCTGGAACGGCTAATCCGGCATTGGGAGCCTTAAATGTTCTTGGCGGAACAAATCTTAATTCTGCTGGAGCTGGTTCAACAGTAACTGTTAATCTTGATGATGCTATAACGTTAACAACTGTTAACGCTTCAACACTTACTACAAACGTTGCAGCTGCAGCGATAAATATTGCAGGAACTAACTTTGCGGCAACTGGAACAGACACAGATATTAGTATTAATATAAGCTCTAAAGGTACTGGACAGGTTATTATAAATGACCTTCAACTAACTACTGATCTTGCTGTAACTGAAGGCGGAACAGGGGCATCAACTCTTACAGACCATGGTGTTCTTCTTGGTTCTGGAACAGGAGCGATCACAGCTTTAGGTGTTGCTACAAATGGTCAACTTGTAGTTGGATCAACTGGCGCTGACCCAGTTATTGTTTCCCTAGCTTCTACAGATGGATCTTTAACTATTACAGAGGGTGCCGGAACATTGGTAGTTGAAGGTACAGACGCTACCGAAACACAAGACGGTGTAGTAGAGCTTGCTACTGACGCAGAAGTAATTGCTGGAGCCGATACAGTTAGAGCAATCGTACCAACCTCTCTTAAAGCTAAGCTAGGAACACAAACAGATCATGGCGTATTAATCGGTTCAGGTGATGCTGCAGCTATAACAGCTTTAGGTGTCGCTACAAACGGTCAATTAGTAGTCGGTTCTACAGGAGCTGATCCTGTAATAGCAAGTGTTGGATCTACTGATGGCTCACTTACAATTACAGCTGGAGCTGGGACTCTTGTAATAGAAGGGACAGATGCAACTGAAACCCAAGACGGAGTTGTTGAACTAGCAACAGATGCTGAAGCAATAGCTGGTACAGACACAGTTAGAGCAATTGTTCCTAGTTCATTAGCAGCAAAATTAGGAACACAAACAGATCATGGTGCTCTTATTGGAAGCGGAACTGCAGGTGCGGTTACTGCATTAGGCGTAGCAGCTAACGGTCAATTAATAGTTGGTTCTACAGGAGCAGATCCTGTTATAGTCTCCCTAGCCTCTACAGATGGTTCTCTTACTGTTACAGAGGGTGCAGGAACTTTAGTAGTAGAAGGAACCGATGCTACAGAAACGCAAGACGGTGTAGTAGAGCTTGCTACTAATGCAGAAGCAGTTGCTGGTACGGACGACGTTCGCGCTATTGTTCCTACCGCATTAAAAGCTAAATTGGGAACTCAAACAGATCATGGAGTTCTAGTAGGTAGTGGAGATACTGCAGCTATTACAGCACTTGGAGTTGCAACAAATGGACAACTTATTATTGGTTCTACAGGTGCAGACCCAACAGTAGGTTCAGTAACATCTACAGATGGAACTTTAACATTAACGGCTGGCGCAGGAACTCTTGTAATAGAGGGAACCGATGCCACTGAAACACAAGATGGAGTAGTAGAATTAGCTACCGATGCAGAAACTTTAGCTGGTACTGATACGGTTAGAGCTATTGTTCCTACAGCCCTTAAAGCTAAACTTGGAACGCAGACGGATCACGGTGTGTTAGTTGGTTCTGGGGATACTGCGGCAGTAACTGCGTTAGCAGTTGGAACTAATGGTCAAGTTATACTTGGTTCAACTGGTGCTGATCCTGTATTTGCAACATTGGCATCTGCAGGTGGAACAATAACATTTACTCCTGGCGCTGGAACATTAAATCTTGAATCGTCAGCAGTAGGTGTTGCATGGTCAGAAGTTACCGGAACAACTCAAGCAATGGCCGTTAGTAATGGTTATATAGCTAATAACGCATCTCCTGTAGTCTTTACACTTCCTGGAACTGCAGCACTTGGAACTATTATAGAAGTAACTGGTAAGGGTGCTGGTGGTTGGAAGATAGAACAAAACGCCAGTCAAATTATTTATTTTGGTGATACAACATCAACAACTGGAACGTCTGGTTATTTAGAATCTACAGAAGTTAGAGACACGGTTAAGCTTATATGCGTAACAGCGAATCTACATTTTAACGTACTCGCTTCAATAGGTAATATTACGGTAGCTTAATTATAGGAATATTATGGCAACTATTAATTCGATTAATTCGAGTGAGCCAATAGAAGTTGCTGCCGGTGGTATTGGAGCTGCTACATTAACAGATCACGGAGTCCTCGTTGGTTCGGGGACTTCCGCTCTTACTCCATTAACTGTAGGTACTAACGGACAGGTTCTAATTGGCTCAACAGGAGCAGATCCTAGCTTCGCTACGCTCGCTTCTTCTGGTTCAACAATAACTTTTTCAACTGGTGCAGGAACATTAGATCTTGAAGCAGAGATTAACGAGGTTCTTTGGGAAGAATACACTGGAACTGCAACAACAATGACAACCAAAACTGGGTATATTGCAAACAATGGTTCAGAAGTTTATTTAACATTACCTGCAACTGCAGCTGTAGGAGATTTAATTTCTGTAGCAGGCAAAGGTTCTGGAGCATGGCGCGTCGTACAGGACGATGATCAGACCATACATCAAGCGGATACCAGTAATCCAACAGGAACTACTGGTTATTTAGGCTCTGCTGATCAATACGGCTCTGCTCAGCTTGTATGCACTGTAGCAGATACGGATTTTGTTGTTACTAACTCAGTAGGAGATGTTTCTTTAGCTAATTTTCAGCCTAAAGTATGGACGGCAGAGACTTCTGGATTTGGAGCAAGTTTCGTTAGAAATGTTGCTTACGGAGATTCAATATGGATAATAGTTGGAGAGGATGGAAAGCTTTCAACAGCAACCGATCCAACAAGTACGTGGACTGCTAGAACAAGTGGTTTTGGAACAACATGGATGGAAAATGTTACATATGGTGATTCAACATGGGTAACAGTTGGTCACAGCTCAAAAATTGCTACAGCCACAGATCCAACATCTACATGGACAATAAATGGAAGTCATCCTTTTACAGACACCATAAGAGGTATTAGTTATGACGGAAGCACTTATTGGGTAGCAGCAGGAGATTTAGGAGAGATGGCTACAGCTACTGACCCAACTGGTACATGGACAGTTAGAACAAGTGGTTTTGGAGTAGGAAGCAATATTTATAGGACGGCATATTTAAACGGATATTATGTTATTTGTGGTTCAGATGCAAAAATGAGTTACGCGACAGATCCAACTAGTACATGGACTGCTATTACAAATCCATTTAGCAGTTACATTTTAAAGGTTGTATATACTTCTTCGTATGGAGGATTGTATGTAGCAGTTGGAGGTAATGGTGAAATTGGTACAGCATCTACTATAAATGGTACATGGACTCTTGTTTCTGATAGTAGTTTCGGGACATCACTTATTTATACTATTAGTGAATATCTTGGTGTTTTTGTTGCTGGTGGAAATGATGGAAAAATAGCAACAGCCTCAGATCCAACTGGTACATGGACACAAAGAACTGGAACTATTACTGATCTAATGTATGCCAATACAAATGGCGGAGGCTACTGGGTTAATGTAGGAAAAGTTACTGGCGGAAATGGAGCTGTAGAAACCTCACCAATTCTTACTTAGGAGATATAATGGCTACTATTAATACAATAAACTCAAGCGAACCCATAGAGGTTGGAGCTGGAGGAATTGGTGCTGCTACATTAACTGATCATGGAATTTTAGTTGGTTCTGGAACAGGTGCATTAACAGCATTAACTGTAGGTACTCATGGACAAGTTCTAGTTGGCTCTACAGGCGCTGACCCTGTTATGGCAACAATTGATTCGGATAATGCAACTATTACGTTTTCTCCTGGTGCTGCTTCTTTAAATATAGAATCTGTAGTTGGAGATGCTTGGTCTGAATACACAGGAACAGCTACAACAATTGCTGTTAATACCGCTAAAGTTGCAAATAACGCAGCAGAGATACGATTTGTTCTTCCATCGACATCTTCTGTTGGAGATACATTATCTATAGCTGGCAAGGGTGCTGGTGCGTGGAAATTAGCGCAGGCAGCAGGGCAGACCATTCATCTTGGAGCAAATGATACAATAACTGGAATTACTGGAAATATAGCATCTGTTGATCAGTTTGGGGCAGCTAACCTTGTATGTTCTGTTGCGAATACTGATTGGGTGGTAAGAAATATTGAGGGAGATGTAGATATAGACAATACGTATCCAAAGGTTTGGACTTCTCAGACAAGTAATTTCTCTGGAGAAAATGTAAGGTCAATTGATTTTGATGGAACAACATTTTGTGCTGCTGGGTATGCTGGAAAAATGTCAACTGCGACAGACCCAACTGGAACATGGACAGCCAGAACAAGTTCTTTTGGAGCTACTAATATATTTGGAGTTGATTATTGTAATGCAACATGGATAGCAGGTGGATCAGGAGGAACCGTCGCTACAGCGTCAAGCCCAACAGGAACATGGACACAGCGAACTAGTCCTCATACTTCTACTGTTAGATCGTTTGCTTATGGAGATGGGGTATATGTCAGCGTTGGTTCTTTGGGCCAAATGGCTACAGCGACAGACCCAACTGGAACATGGACAGCCAGAACAAGTTCTTTTGGAGCTACAACTATATATCAAGTTCAATACTTAAATGGAATATTTATTGCTTGTGGCGATGATGGAAAGATTGCAACATCAACTACTCCTACAGGAACGTGGACACAGCGGTCTAATCCTATGTCTGATTGGATATATAAAGTTATTTATGAAGATGGGTTATATATTGCGGTTGGTACTAATACAGAAATAGCAACAGCATCAGACCCTACTAGTACGTGGACATTGATAGCTGATAGTTCATTCTCTAGTTATATCGATTCTATTGCCTATAACAATGGAGTTTATACTGCTTGTGGAGATTCTGGAGAAATAGCTACAGCGACAGATCCAGAGGGTACATGGACCCAGCAATCTAATACTTTTACAGATCTTATTTATGACAATGTTGTTGGTGCTGGATATTGGGTTTGTGTAGGACAGGACGGAGAAATTGAAACCTCACCAATTCTTACTTAGGAGATATTATGGCGACAAATAGTGCAATTAATACGCAAAGCGTGGTGACTGTTCCTAAGGGAGGGACTGGTGCTGCAACTTTTACAGATCATGGAGTTTTAGTCGGTTCCGGCACAGGAGTTATTACAGCTCTCTCCGTTGGAACTGATGGACAGGCAATACTTGGTTCAACTGGAGCTGATCCTGTTGCGGCTACTATAGCTTCAGCTGGTGGTACTGTTACGTTTACACCAGGTGCTGGAACGTTAAACATAGAGGCTGATGAGGGAGATATTTTAGATTGGACAGCAATTACTGTTCCTGATTATTATGTTGCAGTTAATAATGGGTATCTTGTAAATAAGGCTACTGAGGTTAATGTAATCTTGCCAACTACTTCATCAGTTGGAGACATTATAGCTGTTTCCAATATAGGAGCTGGATTATGCAGAATTTCAAAAAATTATGGTCAAAGTTTCTATTTAGATACTGATGACGCAGACGGAGATGCGAACTATTTAACATTTGATGATCAATATGGGGAGGCGGAATTAATTTGCACAACTGCTGACACTACTTGGGTAACAAGAAAATCTATTGGCGCATTCACTTTAGGAACTGCAACTGAGCCAGACACTTTTACTGCAAGGACTAGTGGATTTACTGCAGATACTGTACGGAATGTCGCATATGATGGAAGCTCAACTTGGGTATCAGTTGGAGACCAAGGTAAATTAGCTACGGCCACAGACCCAACTGGAACATGGACATTAAGAACTAGTAGCTTTGGAACAGATGTAATACAAGATGTTGCATATGATGGAATTTCTACATGGTTAGCAGTAGGTGAAGATACTAAAATTGCGACTGCGACTGACCCAACTGGAACATGGACCCAGCGGACAAGTAACTTTGTAACAACTGACGTCAGGTCTTGTGCTTATGGAAATGGCGTTTGGGTGATAGTTGGTGATGATGGTCAACTTGCGACGGCAACAGACCCAACAGGTACGTGGACATTAAGAACTAGTTCATTCAGTACAACTCAGATTAACGGGGTCTTTTATGGAAATGGTGTTTGGGTAGCTGTTGGCGGAAGTCAAAAGCTCGCTACCGCTACAGACCCAACAGGCACATGGACACAGAGAACCAGTGGGTTCACTGCCGGACAGGCTGTTGTTGATATTGCTTATGGTGGTGGATTATGGGTTGCGGTTGGTGATAACGGCGAAATGACAACTGCACCAGACCCAACTAGCACATGGACCGTTAGAACAAGTTCTTTTGATACAACAGATATTAATAGGGTTCATTATTCAAGTAATATATTTGTTGCTGTAGCTGATGGTGCAAAGCTTGCTACGGCAGTAGATCCAACTGGAACATGGACACAACAAACAAGTGGATTTACCGCAGATATTATTTATGGTGTTGCGTCTAAGGCTGGTCTAACGGTAGCTGTTGGAGCTGCTGCTAAATTAACAACCGGCGTAACCGCTTAATTAAAAGGAATTAAAATGGCAACAAATAGTGCTGCGAATATTAAAGGTACACTTACTCTTGCAAAGGGAGGTACTGCAGCTACAACTCTTACAGATCATGGAGTACTTGTTGGTTCAGGCGCTTCTGCTACTACGGCTTTAACAGTTGGTACAAACGGGCAAGTTCTTATTTGTGATAGTAGTGACGATCCAACGTTTGTTACTCTTGCTTCTTCTGGTGGTACTGTTGAGTTTACTACTGGTGCAAATACTTTAAA
>Ga0233415_10001024_pt1 | contig 12514 bp, 12 predicted proteins | sample Na_anoxic_12_MG_FD_188631 | JGI IMG/M metagenome (GOLD analysis project Ga0233415, IMG submission 188631) | Seawater microbial communities from Saanich Inlet, British Columbia, Canada - Na_anoxic_12_MG | ecosystem: Environmental > Aquatic > Marine > Inlet | place: Canada: British Columbia... | reverse complement strand
CGAGGGTTTCCTGTCCCTATGTTGTCCCCAATTTGTTACCGACCTAGTTGCATCTGCTGCTATATATATCCTTAAATCTGACACAAACTTAAAAGATTCAAACTCTACCCCATTAGGTAGATTATCCTGCACAGGAATAGTAAACGTGTCATCATCTATCACTGTAACCTGTGAGAATCCAAGATATAGTTCTCTTGTCTCTATAAAGTTACCTAACGCCCCTGAAACATCTGCATCACTAGATATGATGAAATCATCTTCGTTAGCACTTATAATAGTAAACTCGCCGTTATAGTTACTATCATCAAAGTCTTGTAAAGTTGCTTTATTATATCCTCCGTTATCCTCAATCCCGCTAGTTCTATCATGGTCGGTATCTAAAGTAACGGTAGCTTTACCGGTTAAAGAGTTGAACGATACTGATAATACAGGGATGGTTACATTGGCCTCTGACCCTACTATAAGGTCGCCTGACGATAAACCGTGAGCCTCTGACGTGATATTAACCGCACCTCCAGAAACTACAGCTACACCTGTCTTGTTGGTACCGTACTCCTCGGTATATCGAGGAAGGTTAGCCATAAGTTGTAGCTTAACATCTTCAGGGGTTATACTCATAAGTTTTTACCTAGCTGTCTCTGTACTCCAAGCAATATAGCTTGTTTAACTTCTCGTGCTTTACTTAATGCTCCAGGCTTCAAGTGAGGTCTTGGTAATATTCTAGTACCATCTTTCGTCCCAAACTCCATCACACCGCCATGGGGAGCCTTACTAGCAAGATCACCTATAGTTAGTCGCGTTGAACCCTTCACTCTCGACGATACTGAAGCAGCTAACGCTCCGGTTAAATTTGCCGGTGCTTCACCTGGTGCTGATGCTTGATGCGGTTTACCTCTAATAGTATAAACCCTACCGGTCTTAGGAGGGCTTGTGATAAGCCTTTTTACCTCTTTCCGTATCTCAGGACCGACTTCCACTAAGCCTCTTCTTACACCTTCTTTATTATTTATCATGGATTTATTTATAACCATGAAAGCTGTATTTTTTCTGATAAGTACAGGCATTATATTGTGCCAAACCCATGTCCAGGGTGGGCACTACCTATTAAAAACGGGTCTGACCTGCCTACATCGAAAACCCTCGGAGACCCTGCACTATTATTTGCTGGTTCGATTAGTTGACCGAGACCTATCTCAATATTATTTATTAGACATTCCTGAAACTGGGATAAAAATCTGCTATCACGAGTTATAGGGACATCCTTAAATGTGTTTTGGATAGCGTGAGCTGTTTCAATGAACATTGTGGGGAGAATGCACAGGAGTTTGCTGAGAACTTGATAAAAATCTGTATTATCAGCTATTACCCTGAGATTATCTTCAGCTGTAATCGGGTTCTCTACAGTAGAGATTGCTTTAATCTCAAGTGCTCGCTCTAAAGTGAGCCTTCTATAGAACTCTTGCCTTGAATCAGCTATAGCTTGGTCTATAATAGTTAGAGTATCCGTGTCTGAGGTCTCTGTCATCCTCAGCCTACTTATTAGAAGATCCTTATCTATATATAAAGGCTCTATAGCCATGGTGTGCTTTCATATTATTTACTTTATAAACTGAGACGAGAGCTTTTCTATAAGTAACTTTTTGCTGCTGATCTGTTCGAGAGGAATATTATACTCTTGGCACTGTGTACGATAAATACTATTTAGTTGTTCGTACTTCATACCCTTAATCTTCTCAGGGTCTGCTACCCAGATCTGCTGTATTGTAGACTTAGGCTTATCAGGAGTATCTGGAGTTGAGTCAGCCGTAGCATCCTCGATCTCCGACAAAACTTCTTGAGCAGCTTTTTCTTCTTCCAAGTCTGTCGTAGCCTTTTCCACCTTATCAGCTGCTTTCTCGGCGGATTTAATGGCCTGAGTCTTTTTATCCTCTTTAGCCTTAACTGCCGCCGCTCTTGCATTTCTCTCCTTATCCTCAGGAGATAGTTTAGGGGGATTTAGGGCTGCTGCTGGCACTGTATTTGCAATACTTGCCAAAAGTTTACCTTTAGACCCTCCCATAACATTTACAGGGGTGGCAGAGTTGGCCTCGTAGATACGGTTCTTACTCTTAAGTGTTTCAAAAGTGTGTAGGACCATGCGTTCTTTAATGAACGGCGTCCCTGCCGGTATCATTCTTCTATACCTATCATTAACATTGGTTAGGCATATATACTTAACATCGTCTGCCATAATACTCTCCAGGATAAACTCTCTTTTATATTTCACTTTAACATAAGAGCCGCTTTGTTTAAGCGACTTCTTGACTAACTTGCCAGTCAGAACGGAACAACCAAGGCAAAGGCCTGGTCTTTAGGATACCGGTGTATGTGTCTACCAGCTCTGTAGGAGGTATCGATGCCATATAACGACTAACATTAGCTTCACCTGCCATGATAGCCTTAAGGCTAGGGATGAGGCCGTAGAACATAGTTCGCATACTCTGCGAAATCTGTCCGGTAGAGAAGTATTCGATATAATCATCTCTGATATACCCTACTTCTGTAGTTGCATCAACATAATCTTCAGCACTTGGGTCAGGAAGGTATGTTCCAAGATACTCAAAGAAGTCCACATCAGCAAACCTGCCTAAGAATATCATGCCACTATCCTGAATCCTCTGTCGAAGATCTCCTCTACCTGAATCAACACCTGATGTCGTTAGGAGTGATGTCATAAGGGTGTTTGTTTCCATCAACGCCCTTAGAGCAGCAGCAGCATCTTTACCACAGATAGCTACGTCTGGCATAGGTCCACGAGCTGCAGCAATAATACGCTTAGCGTCCCCTATATCTTCAAGAGGTGTAGCAGATCCTCCAGTCCACAGGTTAGTTACAGTGTAGGTATTAGCTGCCGGTTTACCTGTATTGATAGTGAAGCTTGCCAAACCGTCTTCTGTATAGGCTACCTGGCCTCTGAGGATCTGAGCCGCCATCCACTCTTCACGGTTATCTGCTAGAGTGTTCATTGTTTGAGCATCTTTAGTAATCGCCTTCTGGATAGCTTCTGCTATCTGACTCTTACCGTTAGCCATAAAGACATTTCCACCTACCATACGTTGTGCAAGACGGGTAGAATATGTCAGAGGCCGCTTCATGCTGATATACGGAGTCTCTACAACGTACTCTGTCCCATTAAGGACATCAACGTAGCGAGGTTCACCACCAACAATTACAAACGGGGCCATGCCAAGCTTCCCTTTTTCAACATCGATCTGAGCGTACTCTTCCATCAGATTATCGTGCGTAGATGCCGGGAACAAAAGAGGGGCAAGTGCCGTGTATCTCTTGATCTCAGTGTTTACGATACGGTTCATTGTCCGTCTATTTGTCAATGCGTTAATAGGTGCAGGTGCAGGCATTTTATATCTCCAGCAAAATTATATTATATTTTGATTTAATATCTAGGTTTAATTATTTACTTTTAGTGAACTGCGGTAAGGCCTTGGACTGCTATACCGTCAGGCATAAGGTCTGCCCTCATAGCTGTTTGAAGAGCCGTGAGACTTGCAGCAGCGATAAGGTCTGCTACATCCTGATAATGGATGTCACCTTTAGTCATAATGGTTGCAATGGCGTCATTAGTTGTGGTGAACGCAACCGCAGTCTCTGTTGTGCCACCTGATACAGCAGCTACAGGGTAAGAGAAGGTAGTAGGTGACAAGATAGTGATGGTAGCTGTGATGTTAAGTTTGGCTTCCGTAGCTCCAGACATAGTGGCTGAGTATGTATCACCTACGACGAAACCGTGAGGTGCTACGGTTGTTATCGTACAGAGGTCGGTGTCGGTGGATAGGACTACAGCCGAACCTGATCCTGCTGTTACACCTGACTGAGCTGGTTCTGGGTTTACAAACCCTCGGATACGGTCAGCACCTGCCGTTGCTGTACCTACTGTGGTAGTAGCCGAGGACGCTGTATCTCCTGTAAGATCTGTAACTGTTCCCACCACTGTAGGTAGGACCTCTACTTCAGGCTGACCATCAAATGTTAAGGTATACGTGTCATCAGCTGCGGTAGTTTGAGATAGTACACATGTTATATCGTAACCCATCCCCTTCAAAGCAGCTACCACTTCAGCAGCAGTTGCATCAAAAGCAATATCAACTTCTACAGCATTACTGTTTACTGTAATACCCCATGTACCTCCAGTAGCCGCTGTAGTTCCAAGATATATAACCAACTCTGTAGGATCTGGAGCTACCCACGGTGTATGCTTAGATGTTACCTTATTGAAGCCGATAGGGTAAGCTACATCCAAGGCAAGTGCTGCACCGGCTGAGCCGATAGTGACTATCTGATTGTGTCGGCTTGTCAAACGCTTATTGTTTTTGATGAGCGTATTTTCAGCACCATTGGTTGGGATGTTATTCATAGCTAAAGTCATTTTAAATCTCCATAAAATAGAGGTAAGTTCTTATATTATCTACACTTAAGTTGTGTATACTACTTATTCTTAACTTTTTCGGCTTCGTCTAGGGTTTTATTTATCAACTCACTAACGCCGCCGTCGTTATCATCTTCATCAAGATTCTTCTGAATCTCGTCAGTATCCTGGTTAGTTGTAAATACCGAAGCGTAAACATCTTGAGTCTGCTTTTGCATAGTCTTATCAAGATCTTTACTATTTGAGATTTCCTTCTTCAGAGTCTCAAAATTAAATACGGCTCTGGAGTCAGATGAGTCTACCTCTTTAGAAAGCTCATAAATCTCCAAACATTTACGGTGATTCACGAGGTCTTCGTCCGTGGGTGAAGCCTTCAATACTGGTTCCGGATAACCAAGACCGAGCTTTGGAGTATCTTTTTGCTCTTTTTTAAGCTTTTCAGCAGCAGCTTCTTCGGCCTTTTTATTTACATCAGCCATAGTTTTAACAACTGTTTCTGATACCTGTGCAAGATCTTCTTTAGTAAGGGCCATGTCATTCTCCGTATTTTTCTGTTTTTTAATTACTTTTTTAGGGTCCCCGAAAAGGTCTTTCAGGATTTTAATAAGTTTTGAATCTGTATCATCCTTCTTGTGGGCAGCGCCTCCCATGGAAACACCGCTCCACTCTCCAGATCGATATGATTCTCTTAGTTCTTCATCGTCAACCTTAAGAACTACACCCCATCCACCTGTAACCTCTGCCTGATTACCATCATAATCCTCGATATCTGCAAATCTGGGGTCATCTTTCTGGATAATAAACGATTCTGCAACATATACTGCATCTTTGCTCACTACTTCCTCATTATGCCTGATATCTATACCGGCACCGTTTTTCTGGAAATCATGAGCAAATTCTTTGATTACAGCGGCTGATGCTATGTCACCTTGTGTGTCTACTCTTTCAGGAACATAAACAGCGGCTATGATCTCTCCCTGCTCATTCATATCCTTGCAGATAGTAGAGAGTTCTACGTTCTGGTTCCCACCTTCGGCTTTATAAATAGTGCTAAGATAGTTTGCACCTTTTGGGCACAACGATATAAAGTCTATCTTTGCTTTCACTATTCTTTTTACTTTTTTATCTTTCGCCATAGTAATATTGTATATGTATTAGATTTAATTGCAAGAGAAAAATTGAAAATTTATAAAAATTTATTTTTAACCTCCTGTAGCAATCCTGAGGGATATCGTTGCATGATCGTAAAAAGCCATTATTAGACCGTCTGCCCTGTCTGGTGATTTACCTATCGTACCGTTTTCCGTATCCTCGTTATTTTTAGCATACTCGTCCTTGGACTCTATCTTAATCAAACCCTTAGGGGTTACTATATATCGCCTGGTAATTAACTGGTCCCTTAATTTCTTGTCTAGAACCTCTCCAAGGTATACCCACTGCTTTCTTACAAGTTTAGCAAACTCGCACCAAGCCTCTGATATCTTATCATGGTATTTGTCGCTATTAAATGCTGTATTTTGTGAGTAAAACTCATGCACCTGCCTCCCCATCCTACGTGCGTCTCCTATTGCCCCCACAGCAACCTCCCCCATTCCTGATGTATCTACAACAAAAACTACCTCTTTATTATTCCAGCCTAACTGATCTTGCATAACTATAGCCTTATCTATAGCATTATTCGGATCTGTCTTTTCAGCCCACATCTCCAGCAATAGCCCTCCATCCCTAGCCACATCTACACACTCATCTCCTCCGTAACGTGCCAAGTCCATACCTATCTGCTTCTTACGGTCAGGGTTAAGATATGTAGCATTAGTTCTTGCCTGAATACCGCAGCACATATTAAGGTGTTCCTCAGATATCAAGCAGTTAGGATCTATATTCGGGAACTCCCCAAGAACAGATATGCGGTATATGTCACTATTTTTACCGAACTCCTCTGCGATCTCCTCGTTTCTGCGGCGTGAGAAGTATTCAGTCTCTTCGGTTTCCTCGGTATTCCAGTGCAAGCATTTCCACCTGCTTTTTTCTTTATGGAAACTATCGAAGAACGTACATAGGCGTGTGTTAGGGTTTCCTATCCTTACATGGAGCCATGTCCCCTTGGCGTTGGATAGTGTCTCCTTAATAGCGTTTGAAATATCAGCCTTTACACCTGATGCCTCTTCCTCTAAAAAAGCTATATAAAGGTTATGGAGTCCTTGGAATGCCTCTTTAGTTACGGCGGTAATTAACTGGCATCCCCACTCTTCAGGTTTAGCTCCTAAAATCCCGTAACCCTTACCAGTGAAATTAAAAAGGTCCCCTATACGAGGATCGGCTGAGCTGCTGTAGATCGTTGATTTAGCCTCAGCAAGCCACACACCTTTGCACTGCCTGAACGTAGGGGCTGTGACAATTAACTGGCTATCTGGGTGTGTTAGGCTCCAGTGGGTAAATACTACGGATGTTACTTTAGTTTTACCAGGTCCTTTTCCGGCCCTGCAAGCTATACGAGGGTTGCCGCCGTTATTTTCTGCCTCATCATAGGCCACCATGAGTTCTCGTTGCTGGTGGTTAGGTATAAAGCCTAAAGCATCTGCATAGCGAAAAATACCTCCAAGGCCACAAAAGGATAAAGCGTATACAGTTAGCGGGTCTCCTTGTGATTTCTCTCGCATTGAGGTTGTGAAGCTGCCGAAAACCTCATTATCTTTGGGTAATAAAGATGATATAGGTTTCGCCTCAGGATACGTTATATATACATCTAAATTATCTTCGTAGCCTGAGGATATGCCTGAAGTAGGGTTTGCTTCTAGGGTAGCTACCATCTTACCACCAATTCTGCATTTTACCTACAGCAAAGATTATGCACAAGCTAGAGATTATAGATGGGATCGATAGCAATACTGTTTGAGATACAAATCCTTCAAAAGCAACAGGCCCTACTTTGATTTTCATGGGCCTTTTCTTAGGGGGTGCCCCTTTAAGGTCCTTACGGAGTTTATCACAATCAGGTATAGTTACGAAGTCGGCCTCGTATAAAGGGGTTATCATCTTCACAATAAGGCCTATAGCTTGTCCTTGCACCGCTGCATCTCCTGCGGAGCCGTTTTTCAGCTTAGCTGCTAAAGTGTTAGCCTCACCTATAACTATCTGTTTAGCGTGATTATTACCGTTCGCCATGGTGCTCTCTCCGTATCTGTATCTATATATATATATATATATATATATTTATTTAAAGGTAGGGTTATGTGCCTACCTATGTATGTTTTAAACTACTTATCGTACACACTACCGCCAGTAGTTGACACTTTGCCTGAGCTGCTATTCTTTATCGGCGTATCCGGGTCATCTAGTATAACACCCGCTATGTCCTCTTCTGTCATAGGCTCTTCACCTCCCACAGTTGATACGTCTACACCGCCGCCCGGAATATCGCCGTAAGTGAATACACTCGCTTGAACGGTAATATCATCGCTAACGTCATCCGACAGAGTAATACGTAAATCGTCGGTCGTGTTTTGGATACTAAAATCTAAATCGAAAGAGACAATACCTTCGTCTTTAAGAGGCAGAGTTTTAGTTATGACTGGATAGTAAAATTTAACGATAGCCCCCTCAAACAGGTACGGTGAGAAGGTCAGTGTGTGCTCCCCTCCAGGAGTAGTAGATAGACCTTCTATCTTAACTATAACAGTCAATTTCACTGCCTCGAAACTTTCCATATCGAGCAGTGTTCCAACTTCTTTCATTAAAAGATCTAGATCTAATTTAAGATCCTGAGGAGTAGTGAAATTAGCCGTTAAATTATTTCCTGGATTACCTATAATTTTCATGTTTTTCTCCCTATTGCACTTTGAAAGGGGGTTAATATTTCAAGGTCGGCGTAAGCCGTTCTTTTTATTCTATAGTCAACCAAATCGACTTCTTCTTGAAAGGCAACTTGTACGTCATTGACGGTGATACCGCTGCCCGAGATTTCCGTATAATACGAGGTTTCCTCAACTCGAACCAAATTATCGTTCGCCAGCGGCAAATCGTGTTTCGTTCGCTTCACCGTTTGCGGAGCAACTTTACTCTCTAGTACCGAATTAAGTCCAAAGACAGAATAATATTCACCATCAGGTATCGGATAGGCGTCCTCCGGTGTCGTTGGCTTCGTTAAGCTAAATAGCCAATCAAGCGGAGTAACGTACCCTGCTTGCGTGGTGGTCAACGACTGAATTTCCGTATCTGCTGGATTAAAGAAGTTTGTTGTGTCGAACAAGTCTGTGAACACTACCTCGTCATGTGCAGTAGCCGCTTTGCTTATTCGGTACGCTATGAATGATACGCCTTTTTCTGAGGCCATATCGGAATACGATTCATATAACCCAAGTAAGCTATCCCACATGCCGTCATTAACGCCCGCAGTCATAATAGCTGGAATATGATACGCATTCTCTGCTCGCCTTTTAAGTCTCTTGGCATAGTCTCGATCATAATCTGGACTTGACTCTTGATAATGATCGACGCTCGGAGTACCGATTGGCCATCCACCGCATATCCAAACACCAGCAAGTTTATCTCGCATAAGGTAGGTAGAATGTATTGTCGCTCCTCCACCTAAGGAAAAGCCTGCCATATAGACTTTATCCGCATTGATGTTTCCCGCTGCAAAAGCCGGTAAACCACCTTTAAGATCGGTCACGTCTGAATCGGCATAAAAAACAATTGTACCATCGATCAACTTTTCTACCAAATCATTTAACGCTCTGGGAGTATCGAATTCTCCACCGAAGGTTGATAACTTAGTCTCTATTCGCGGTGAATCGATGTTGTTATATATATCTCCATTCGGTGCTAGAGAAGTCATTTGGGGAATAAGGACAAAAGCCTCGTATGCTTCTGTATTATAAGGACTACCCGGTACGTCAGGATCGTATTGCAATATCCACGTATCCGGGTCGAGATGCCCAACGTTGTTACGCGAATCGACTCCGCTATTGGATGCATTGAACAATTGACCATAACCGGTTACACCAATCGCAACGACACCGCCACTTACCATAATGAATAGCGGATAAGCCTTTTCCGAATCATAGTTATTCGGCCACTGGAGTCGGTATGGCAAGAGGCTCTGCTCTCCTGTTATTCCCCATGTCCAAGGATGCCAACAACCAACAAATTCTTTTACATCTGCAACTGGTCCATAATCTGCCATCTTACACCTTATATATTATCAAAAGATACCATAATCCCGTTATGTATATAGCAGGCTCTGCTCCCTGTTAGCAATGTATCAGTACTTGCTGGCGTAGCTCCTGCTCTTTCGTAAACCAAAACATCATACCACCCATTTTTTAGATCACTTCCATCTAAAAGGGTAGGAATAACGTAAAGCCACCCGCCCCATGTAGCTGTCTCATCGACCATCAATGTCTCACTATCGGCCCATACACTCGATGCTTTAGCCACCATCTTTTTCAAAGTAGAGTCATATATTGTGCCGTTTACTCTATCACAAACCTTGATATATGGTGTTGTAACTTCTCCGACTATTGCGAAATTATGTGTCTCACCGTTTATCAGTGTAACAGTACCGTCGTAGAGCTGAACATCATTACTGATTGCTTTACCTGCTACAGCATCCTCTGTTACCGGGGCACTTACAAATACCCAAACACAGAACATGAGCACTGCCAAAATAATCAAATTTCCAAAATTTTTCATAATTTCTTCCTTAATTCAATCTATTATATGTTTTTACCTATACCTTGTCAACTAGTTTTAAAAACTCCCCCTATAGGTCCTAAAATATTCCCTACACTTTGCAATATTTTACCTATTGGACCTAAAATAAGCCCTACCAATCCTTCAGATGGTGCAGGGTACCCAGTTCCTGCGTAAAGGCCTATAGAGTGGGGTCTGTCTGGAGCATCTATAGTATTATCGCTTACAGGGTAGTAAGTTAAAAATACTAAACCGCACCCTAGTGTAGACCGCCTTTTACTTTCTGTATCTATAGCCATTATGTGTACTTCTCTTTAGTAAACACTCCACCGGAGTCTGTCATATTTGCAGTACCTATTACAGTATTATCCCGCTTGGCTATGCTTTGCAGCCCTGCACCTGTGTTGGATACCTGCTCATTTACCAAAGCCATAAACAATGTTGTTAGAGCCTCTATCATAGTTCCAGATACTCCAGGGATAGCTGAAAGCTCTGTCATCTGTTGTGACCAGACTTCCGCCATGATTGCCGCTAAAGCAGTAGCGTTAAGTGTTTTAGAATTTGTTTCACTTGGCACTTCTGCCAGCACCGCCGCTGTCGCCAAGCCTGACTGTGTTTCTGCGATAGAGTGTGTTATATTTGGCAACATTGCATAGATACTTGTAGCATCTGGCGTTATTGCCCAGTCATGTTCTACAGTAGCTATCTGTGTTAATCCTACGTACCCTGTAACAGATCCTGATTGATCTGCTCCTGCACCCGCTACAATAAATATTGTCTGGCCGACATAGACATCATCTGTAGTTTCTGCCAAAGTGTTGAGCTGTAAAGTGTTTGTACCTCCACCAGCACCTTGGGCCTTACCTTCATTTACATGGGTACCACCAGAATTAGCCGTCAAAATGTATTTTGAAGTAGCGTCAGGTATTTGACCTGTTACCCAGTCACGGTTAATATAGCATGTCTTAGTCACCCCATTATATTCAAATACCTGTCTTGATTGCCCTGCACCTTTACCTTCATATATCCAAAGGACACTTGGATCATATATCCTAGACGTAGAACTAGCGTCACCATCGAGGACTAATGTTGTGGAGGTGTTACCTCCAGGTGATGTTCCATCTAACAATACTTGTACGGTTAATTGTCTTAAACGTCTGCCAGCAGAGTTTGCTACATTGTGTGAAGATCCTGTTAGTGTTTCATCCCAAACATCGTCTGGGATATTTTCTCGGCTTACCGTATAGTCGTTTAATGTACCTGCACTCGTATTATTTACGATATTTCCAGCGACACCGTAAAGGTTAAACGTTGCTGTAGTTGTACCATTAAGCGTCACAGGCCCAGTAGTACCTACGAACTGAATCGTTTCTGCCGCAGATGCGGTTATTGTGACTGACCTTGTTATCCCTCGTATTTCAACATCAGCTCCTCCAGTAGTTATCGTTGTCCCACCACCGGTCAATACTTCATGGGACAATGTGCAATCATCGTCTAGTACGTATGTTGCACCGCCCGCCCATCTCCGCACATTGATACCTACAGTATCACCTACACCATCGAAATTAAGTGTTGGTGATCCTGACCCAGGTACCAAAGAGAAACTATCAATAAATGCGTACTGACCGGTACTTCCAGCCGTAAATTCTAATCCGCCCACACCGAAACCACACGTTTGGCAACCGCAAGGCGGTAAGGTAACTGTACCGAATCTACATTCTTTAAACTTAGGGTTGACAGATGTAGCTGTACCTGTACCAGATACAATAGCACCCTCAATATACGCCCCATTTATAGCCTCATCACTTAAATCAAGCGTCCAACCAAAACCGAGCATGGTAAAGTTATCTGACGTACCTGTTAGTTCTATTGCAGATCCATTGACAATACGGAAGCGTTCAATACCCAATGAAGCGGATAGTGTCAAAGCCGCTGCCCACGTGCCTGCTGGATTATCCGCGACGCCGTCAACATAAGGAGTAGTTCCAGTCGACGAGTGATTAGTGTCGACCCATATTGCCCCATCAGCGTAGCCTACCGACTGTGAGACGTTCACAGCAGATGTTAGCAACATGTCTACACTTAAATTTGAAGGTGTAGTAGTTACTTTATGGATTCTAATAAACACTTTACCTAAATCAGACCCAGTACCTGTGTGCTTTGATAGTAATGCTATGTCTAAGGCTGTGTTGTCTGAACCATTTGTTCCCGAAATTGTTTTCTTATTTTCCCAAGCATCCCCTACGTGATCGTAGACAGCTATTATCATTTCGTCACTTGAACCTTGTACGAAACCAGCAAAATCTACAGAGGTGGCTTGCCTGTTACCTCCTACTGCATATCCATAAACAATATCAATATCATCATCACCGACATAGTCAATATCGTGGTATACAC
>Ga0233415_10001022_pt1 | contig 12525 bp, 11 predicted proteins | sample Na_anoxic_12_MG_FD_188631 | JGI IMG/M metagenome (GOLD analysis project Ga0233415, IMG submission 188631) | Seawater microbial communities from Saanich Inlet, British Columbia, Canada - Na_anoxic_12_MG | ecosystem: Environmental > Aquatic > Marine > Inlet | place: Canada: British Columbia... | reverse complement strand
CTGCAGCGCCCGAAGCACGCGCCACACGGCAAACAAAAAGTGGCCCCCGCCGCCCTCACGGTTGGTACGAAGGTTCTTCCACGTATAACGTCAGCCCCCATGCAACTCCGTTTAGGTCGACCTCTTCCAACACACCGGGGTACATGTGGACAAGCTGGAAGTCGATGTCTTGCAGGGTTCGCCTGCTGCCGTTGCTGGTTTCCCAGTTGTAAGAAGCGGACGTGCCGACTTTTTTCTCGATGTACTGCCCGAACACATTTTCGCTTCCCATTGCGAGCCGAACAAGGATATTTTCGCGTTTCACCAGCCCCCCGAGACTTCGGTAGTAAATGTTACCGCTGGTGAGGTCTGCCAGAGAATTGCTGACGATGGCGAGTTCGCCCGGGTAGTTGAGTTGCGCAACCTGGTCTCCCAGTTGAGTTTGGAGTAGAGCAACGTCGTCGGTCGTTACCCCGAGCAGTAGGGAAGCGGTGAATAGGGGGTTTGCGCCTCGCCACCCCCAGGTCTGTACCGGCGCGCCGGTCCTGACTGTCAATTTGCCGGCATCTGGGCCAGTCGTGGGGATGCTGCCCGCGACATAATTATTGCCACCAGCCGCGGTCATCTGGGTGAGAAGCTCAGTGACGAGTGCGGGTGCGGTGTAGGTACCGGCGGATAGGAACGCAGAGAGGTCAAGCCCGCCCTCGTTGAATACCACTTGGTTCCTGTTTTCGCGCACGACGTACCAGGAGAATGGCACGGTAATCTCGTCGATGGCCAAGCTCAGAGGGTTGTCGACACGGCGGTCGAGACGGAAGACTGGCGCGCTGTTGGTCCCGGTTGTGCGCATGTCCGAACGCAGATGGAAGACATGGCGCTTTGTTGTCATTGGTGTCCCCGAATTATTTAGTGCGCAGAAATATGTACGCGTTGTATATTAAAGTGTTGCAACTACCTTCAACACTCCAACAAAATGCGTTCGATCCTGACCGCACAATCTCAGCGCTCAAAGAAACTCTTCAGCGACACAGGCGCCTCAGCTGGGGACATTCTCACGCCGGCGAAGCATCCGGCAGTCCCTCATCTCGTCGCGGATGAAATTCTGCAGAGCTCTACCGTCACCAATCTGACGTTTGGCGGAGGTGACAACATCTTCGAACTCCGGAACATGCATTACACCTCGAGCCCATACCTCAGCTTGACATTCACTGCTCCCACTGTAACCGCGGCTGTTTATCAGCTGTCTCCAACGGCGGCCCCAACGGCCGGATTCTGGAACGTGTCCATCACGTCGCCAATCACCGGCCGGACGTACATCACCGACGGCATTACCTTCAACGCCATTGCGGCAAACGTTCAGGCGTTTATCAACGGGGCGATCCAGGCGGTGGAACCAAACGCTAGTGTGGTGGTGACAGGTGGCGACTTCACAGTCCCCGCGCAGTTCGACATCACGTATGCCGGCACTTGGATCGGGTACACCGCGCCGGCAGCTATCGCGTTCAATGGCCTCGGCAATGGTCTTCAGACCGCCGCAGCGGCCCCCGTCGGCATCACTGGCTCACTGTTGACCCCGGGCATGGGGTTCTGGACCGAGTACCCAGCAATGGCCGCAATTGAACGGGTTGTCATCCGCCACGGAAATGCTCGGCTTCACGAGTACGATTACTCTGTGGTGATGAACTACCTGAAAAATGTCGTCCCCGAGGGTGCTATGCACGAACTGCTCGAATCCGCGGGCGGGCGTACCTTCACCTCTGGCACGGTCTGCGTCCCACTCCCGTGCTTCTTCGATCGGCTGCGTGTCAAAGGGTTCTCAACCCCGCTCCCCCCGGGGCTCAACGACAAAATCAAGTTTGAGATTCGGTTCCGCGACCTGGCAAACCTGCTTCCGGCCGGCGCCACCATCGGTACAGGCACAGTCGTCAGGGCACGGCTGTACGCGCAGGAAATTACCGCCGAAGACATGGTCGTCGCGCGCCACGGGGCTCACGCCGAAAGCCCTCTGGACACCCCGTTTGCCCCAATCTTCAAGGCCCTCGACTACGAAACGCGCATTGACCCGGTCCTGCTACCGACCGCTACGCTGGTGCGGTACCGTCTGGATTTCCTCCACGGTGATGTGAGTTCTGTCGGCGTAGTCATCATTCCTGTGGCGACGCGCGACACTGCGCACCAGTATTTCCGCACGGCGGTCCGCCCGAGCCAGTTCATCGTCGAACTTGACAACGAACGGATTCAGGAACAGTTTGAGGCCAGTGAGCAGGAAGAGCGCATCCAACAGGTGATGGCGCACCGCACCATCGACTACAGCACCCACCAGCCCGGCGCGGGTTACGAAATGGGTCAGGGCGAAACTCTAGGCCGCTGCACTCTGTGGTCGGCCACGATCGACGAAGAAAGCTCTGTGCAAGGGTGGGCCGGCAGTTATCCTACGACCCAAGGACGGGACATAGAGGTTGTGCTGCAGCAAAACAGCGGCGTGGACTGTTACGTCCACTTTGTGGGGCTAATCCACGCGATGTATCGCGTATCTCAGAACATCGTCATGCTCAAGTGAGCGCGTGCACACCACACACCAAACAGCGCTAAAAGGCTTCGTTCGGGCCCGGCGCCATTTTTGTGCCACCTGTATACATAGAAACAGATGGTGTAAAAAGCCACTTGATTGTGTCGAGCAGGCAATTTGACTTTTTCCACGCTGGTATATAGTCAATCTGCATGGAAGATAGTGAGCCGCGCCTCTGTCACGGCTGTGGTCAATATGGCGAATTATATGATTTCCCCTTTCATAATTGGGCGTGCCGCCTAGTTTACCTGATGGGGCTCGAGTACTTTGCTCATAATCGCAACTTCACGGCCAACCCCCTGCGTCACCCTGAGCTGATCGAAGAAATACGTTTGTTTGAGCGTGACCCGGGAGTTCGTCACAAAAAGGCGACTAGTTGCAACATCACCGGTGCGTTGGGCGCGCGGGGGTTCCTTGTGTAAAAAAGCCGTTTGAGGCCATCACTTCCCCTCCGCCGCGCTCACGTATTCTGAGGAGCTTGCCCCAGACTCCGTCGACTCCGAGGAGTCATCGGAGCTGTCTTCTGGGAGCTCACACCTCGGCACTTTTTGTTCCAGCTTGGGAACGACTATGCGGTATGTCGCGTAGGTGGCGAGGTCGATAATGACCGCGTGAAAGTCTTTGGTGGCATTTTTCAGCCAAGTATGCCAAGCACGCACCTGGGACGCCTTGCTCCCCTCGTATTCGACGCTGTCCATGAGATATTGCTCGATGATGTGCAGCCGCTGCCGCTGGTTCGCTAGGTGCGTCGTGATTATGAAATGGGTGCAATTACGCCACTCGGGCGAACAGAGCGTGGCCGACTGCGCAGCGAGAATGAACGAGGTCCGGCAATGGCGGCCGCGTGCGAATCCCTGCAAGAGCGCGTCCGCACATTTCACCTTCCCGCCGACCACATCGTCGAGAACAGCCACCGCGTTCACCTCGTGCCCTTCCTTGAGCAGCGCGCGTTGGGTGGCGAGAAGTTCTGTCACGAGCGCCGGTTTCCACTCTGAGGAGAACAGGGTGCGTCTCGGGAGCACTGGCGCGAGAGAGTCTACACCCGAGGCGGATGGCGAGATGTAAAGCGCCGTGTCCCACAACTCTCCCTCTCGGCCGATTGCGAGTAGGAGCCGTTGTACGCTTGACTTTCCCGTGCCGGGGCTTCCGACCAGGATGATGTACACCCCGTTGAGCTCTGCCATGCGAGACTCGATGAGGCGATAAACTCCGGCGTCATCGATGTCATCGGGAGGAGGGAGGGCCGCGGCTTCCGCGCCGTAGTCAAACCGCGCAGTGGGACCCTCATGGAGAAGAGCCGCGGGCGCTTCGACGTTGTCGGGCCGCGCTTCGACGTTGTCGGGCCGCGCTCCAACCTTTTCTGGGAACTTTTCTTGCGCAACCTCGATCACAGCCCGGCGGACGTCGGCATCTCCAACGCGCGCTTTCTCCGCGATCAGCTTACGATAGGGGCGCAAATCACATGGTCGCACGGTGCTCGCCGTCCCCAAAATCTCACGGAGAGTTAACTTTGTTATGAACGCCTCAACGTCCCTCACAGCGATTATCTGTTTTGTGCGCCCCATGGTTGTGCGTTTTTGAGACGCCCGCAATATATGTAACGCATATATATATTGTGGCGCTTCAAATCAACCGCTCATGCCGAAGCAGATCTTCAGAAAACGCGCAAAGGACGGGGATGATCTCGATAAGCTGTTGGACAAGCTGTATGACGCTTCCGCCTTCAATCAACGCGCCATCATGCGCGGGGAAGACGAGGAACATACACCCGAAGTAATAAAAGCGGTCTCGGCACAATTTGGCGTGGACACTCTCCCGTTCAGTCCAGCGGCGGTCGACATCGCGGACCTCACCAGCGACGACACGCCACAACCCGACTATCATCCGCACGCGAGCGCGCCGCAGGTGAGCACGATTGTTGAACCTGCCCCGGCCGAACCCGCGGCCTCACCAAAGAAGAAAGCGGAGCTTGTCGCCGCTATATCTTCGATGAAACGCGGGGCCGGGCTGGTGGTGGACGAAGATGCACTTAAGAAAATGAAACTGCCCGAGCTAAAAGAGCTCTACGCCAAGTTGTCCCACGCGGCCGGTGCTGGTGGAGCGACCACCTACAGCAAACCATATGCCGCGAAGGCCCTTGCCAACCTCAACGAGTTCGCCACGGGCGTCGCGGAACGACTGTCCCGCACGGACGCGGTCGAGAGTCGCATTTCCACCAACCTTGAGGGAATGTACACAACCGTGAAAGCTCATCGGCGCGAGTATGAAACCGTCTTTGGTGAGCTTTACGCCGAGCATAGCGAGACGTTGGCGCCACTGCTGACACCGATCGGGCAGTACAGCATAATGATGGGCACCGCTGCTGTGGAGGCCGCCACGAAGAACTATGCCGAGGTGAAAAAAAAGAGGTCGAAGACCTCGCAGAGCAAGCAAAGGAGGAGATATACGAGCTCATCCGCCGAGGAATCAGGAGAGGAACCCTCGTCGTCTCCACCGTCGCCATCTGCGGCTGCGCCGCGATCGGAGTCGCCAGTTACTACGCCGGCACCGGCGCGCTCGCGGCGGCGCTCCAAGGCTGGGGGGCGCAAGCGCGATGGTGGTAAAAACGTACAATTTGGCATTTCAGAGGGCCCCACCCCTGACGAGCAGCTGGCCGCCTTCTACCTCGGGGAAGATCGGCCAAAGTCTGGGGGTTGAAAGACAATTAATTATTGTGTCGTTTTTTGTGGCGTCACAATATAGAGACACGTACCGTATTGAGAAACGCACACTCTGCATTGATCGATGACAACCCAAGAGACGAACGCGGTGAAGGTTGAGGCAACGGAGCTCGATGCGCCGGCACCCTCGGCTGCGACGAGCATTGCGGCGGCGTACCTCGCCAAGATTGCGCCGCCACTCACCCCAGAGCCGCCCACCCCGGTCCCCCTAACCCCAGAATCGGGCGCGGCGGACCCAACGGCAGAGGAACCAGAACGACGGGAAGGTCAAAGCTCCGAGGCTCTGTACCACGAATGGAACATGGGGGAACTACAAACAACGCCTTGGGGGACCACCAAGAGATTCACCCAGCAGCGGTTGAAGGCGGTCATTCCACAAGGTGGCACGCACCACAATCACATCAACCTCGACACCGAGGCCTGGACGGCACTCGCCAAGGAGCTCAAACGCGTGATCGACACAGCCCGCTGGTGGAAGCTCGAGAAAGCTCAAGCCCCGCGGTACATCGAGCTCGCTTCTCTTTACAGTGCCATGAGTCAGTGTTTGGTGGGGCTGACGCAGGTTCTCAAAGGCATAGAAAATGCGCACAACGGAGTCGCCATACATCTCTGGGACTGCAACCGCCCTGACCCGATTACCAAGCTCGGGACGGCGCAGCAGGTTCCCAAAATGGAGAGCCGGCGGTGGATTGAGTCTGGCGACAAGATGCTTCTTGCGCTGAAGTGCGAGAAGGTTGCGCGAGACTTCTACGCGGCCATTCCAACAATTTGTGAGTACGCCAGCCGGCACCCTCCGTATTCGGCGGATACCATCTACGCGGGCCGCGGCAGCGAGCACGAGGAGCTGACCAAGTTCGCGAAGAAACTTACCGAGACGCTCAAAAACCCGTCAGCCGCCCATTGGCAGCGCGTCTATGACCGCCCGGGGTACACTTCCCCGCTGGACGCGTAAAAATGCGACAGCCTGCGCAGGCGCGTCTTGGTGGCGAGCCTGTTTTTTTATGTCGCCAGAATCATCTCAGTCACCTTGCTGAGGCCCTCAGTCAGGCCCGTGCGGATGAGGAAATCCATGAAGCTCGGCTTCTTCCCGTCGCCCTTCATGAGGAAACGAACGGCGAGAGTCTCAACCCCCGATACGAGCAAAGTTTTGGCAGCGGCGTCAGCAATCTCGCTCATCGTCTCGTCGGTGAGGTCAATGAACCCTCCGAGCGTGTTGTGGACGGTGTCGCGCAGCATAAGCACATACACAGCGTTCGCCCCGTTGTACGTGAGTTCACCCACAACGTTGAGTTTTCCGTCCATAAACCACCCGATCCCGGCGTGGATTCCCGCGTCTTTGACAATTTCCCCCATGTCAGTATCGAGGAAGCTCGCTTCTGGGGAACCTTCCGCGGCGAGTTCCTTGTTGACAAGCTTTTTTGCGACTTTGTGACTCTTGGCAGCGGCGCCAAGCTTGGCGCCGCCGGCCTTCGTTTTCGCCCTCTGGTTGCGGCGGACCATCTGGCCAACAGTGAGGGGGCCACCTGCGTCCATGTGTCGAGAGTAGGTTGTGTGTCGGTCGGTGTATTGGTTACGGCGCACGTATTTAATACACGATAAAAAACTGCGACATAATATACAAAGACCATGGCGCGGGCAAGCGCGCTCCACAAATCAGCCGCGGGTCGCAGGGAACAGCGAAAGGAGGAACGTGAGGAGAAACGCGACGACCGCAGGGAGAAACGAGTGGACAAAAAGGAAGATCGGATCGCCGCAAAGATGGGGCGCAGCAAACAGCCCCCGCCCGGGGAGTCGTCGCGCGACGAGACCCACATGGAACGGCTGTTGCGCGAACGCGACGACGCAGAGGACAACAAGCCCCAATCCCGGCGGGAGGCCCGCCAGGACCGCAAGCAGAGCCGTATTGACGCGAAACTTGAGGAACAGCGCAGCAAACAGCAACTCAAGGCAGAACGCGTAGATAAACGCTTTGCGCTCAAGGGGCAAAGAGCAGGCCAGCGGCATGAAACTACCCTTGCCCTGGCTAAGGGCGCCGCCGCCTTTGCTGGAAACGTCGGAGGAGCGATTCAGGCCGTGGGCGAGGGCTTCGGCGAATTTGAAGCCGACGTTGGCGAGGGCGTCGAAGGGCTGGCGGAGGGCGTCGGTTCCGCGGTGGAAGACGTCGGCGGCGGGATCGCCAGCGTGTTGCCAATACTCGCCATCGGCGCCGCAGTCGTCGCCGTCGTGTTCCTCACGAGCGAAAATGCCCCCTCCCTTCCCTCGGTCGCCGTAAAAGTGTAAGCCGTCTCGTAATGCGAGCGGCGTACCATACTGTGGGCGACGTTTTTTGTGTGTGTATTATAGGAACTCACGGCGTCGCATATAAAATTACACGATGCTCGGGTGTTGTTCAACCTACCACGAACACGTACGTACGGTCACGCTGCCGTTTACGACCAGCTTCGCCACCACGCTCGGAGGTAGCGAAGGGACATCGGTTGCAGTCTGCTGGCCGTCGGCTGGCGTAACAACCAAACTCGCCGCCTTTATTGAGGTGACGTTTACATGCGCGGCGAACACCGCCATGGCCGCCATCAGTCTCGGGCGCACCGCCTTCACTGCGGCACCGCTCACCGGCGGGATGGTGGACGTGTCTGGGGTACAGATGGTTGCCATGGCGACGCCCACGACAGTACTCACCGTCAACAATGCTCCTCTGGGAGAAACACGCGCCGCAACGCCAGTCGTTTACGTAAACATTTGTTCCTGCTTTACGTGGGATGCAATCGACGTAATAAACGCAGATGGCATCGTCAAGCTCGCATACGTTGACCTGGGCACGTAGTGCGGGTGTGTGCGGCCAATTGTTGGCGCGTCGTTTTTAATATACGCAAGGTATAGGCGACATCAACACACTTCCGCATGGCTGCTGAAAGACTCGACCATCTCGAAGAACTTATCACACAGCTTGCGTCCCGGTTTACACCGTCAAGCGAATGTCCCCCGCCCGAACGCCCGCCGCCGTTGCCAGCCTGCTTCGCAGCGGCGACCCCGAGCGAACTTGAATACGTAGACCGCTCAAGGCGGCTACTCCGGAAGGTCCGCCGTTCGGAGAAGTGGCAGAACGTCTCGCCGTCCGCGGCCGAGTCTCTTCAAGATCTTCTTCCGCGCGACCCTGACGAGTGGGCTGCCCTCCTGCAAATCCGGCTACAGAAACAAATCGCCGCCCAAGAAAGCTGCGCTCGCCAACTACGCGGCACTCTGAAGGGTCGGCGTAAAAAAAGCTGAGGCGGGTGTTGCGTGTCGGCGCGCGAATCGTCGGGGTAATCATCGCAATTTGCGAGATTGTCGGCGTCGTCGCGCGTTACATACCAACCCCGGCCGGTTGAGTGGGTCCGGGCTTTTTCCCTATTTTGTGGGGTCTACCTCAGGTAGCACAGGGCCAGAGGTGCCCAGCTCTTTCACGAGATACCGTTGGCAGAGTTGCATGTACGACCCGTTGGGCATCACGCGCCACCGACAGATCTGGCCACACAGCACGTTCGCCGCCCCGGTCGCGAGGAGCTGTTCAAAGAGGCGAGTCGGTTCCGCTTGGAGGCTAACGGTATTGACGTCGTCGTCTGTCACCATGGTTGTGTGGCGCTTGAGAAGCGCGAGCCTCCCCCATTCCTCTTTTATTTCATCTTTATCCATTTCGTCGAGAGCAGGCAGGACCACCCCGTGCTCGGTCCGCAGCTTGACGAGCTCGTCGCGCATGGCCGCCACGCCTTTCGGGACCGTGAGGGCTGGGGAGTTTGCGACGATGAGTTTGTCGCGGTAGAGGTTAACCCCCTTGCACTTCAGCTTCCACCGTGACAATGGGGCCATTGTCCCGTCTTCATTATACGCCGCAACCAAGTACATCTTTGGCGCGAGCAGGATCGCCGTGCGCGTCGGGTATCGGCAAAGCTCCTCGTCCTCGAGGTCTCCCAACTCGGGCTGTGGTTTGGCTATCGGGTTAAGTGTGGGGTTTTCAGCCTTGAACCGTACATAGTCGTCATAGCTGAGAAGTGCGCTGTCTGTATCCATGTAGTGCGTGGGATACCGGCTGAGAATCAGGTGGTACATGTATGTCCTGGCATAATCGTAGATCAGCGCGGCGACCTGACACGGCTTGGCTGTGCGTTGTTTGAAGACATTGCCTGCCTTTTTCTGCCCGCAGAGCATGACTGTCTCGCCAAATAGCGGTATCCACTCGGCGACGCCCCCTTCAAACTGCGAACGCTCCGCAGCGATCTGTTTCGTTGCTCCTTTTGCGACCACACAAAGTTCCTTGAAGTTTCTTTGTGCGAACTTGCCTGAAATACTATTCAGGACCAGTTTTACGCACTCCCGCAGCGCGGGGTTGTACGCCGGGTCTTTCGCGACCCTTAGGCGGTCTTGGCGGTTTTTCTCCGCAACTAGTCCTTCGTAGAAGCTGGTGAACAGGGTCGAAGAGCTTCGTTCGTAGTAGAGGCCGGCACCAACCACGACCTCGCCCCCGTGGTGACGTATGAGCTCGATGCCGCACTGTGGCAGCACACTGTCGAAACTTTCGTTGTATTCCCAGTCGAGTGGCTTCCCTTCCACCCGCCTCGGCCAGATTTTCACTTCAGGTTGTCGCACGATGTTACAGTTGTAGAAACCAATCTTTCCCGGCACATAACAGGGAGTGGCAATTGGATCACCAAGCGGGAACCGCCCGTACAAACACTGTGGAGGGAACATTTCAGCGTTTTTTCCGCACATTACAGTCGGGTAGAGGCTCTTAACGTCTATCATCATCGGTTGCTCGATGCGGCGCGGTTTGCCTGTAAAGTTCTGGGTACGCCCGCCGGTAATACTCTTTCTCAGATACAGGTCAGTCCCCTCGTCCTTCGGTGTTTTCGGGAACTCAATCTCATTTTTTGCCGTGTGCTGCTTGAAAGCATACCAGGCGAGGGATGGCAACGTCAGCTTCGTGACCTTCGTGATATCGACGTTGGTTGCTTGCAAGAGGGCTTTGCTCAGTTTGACAAAGAGGTCTGCAGTGGAAAGCACGTCAGTTGCCAGGTAGCGATTAGCGAACTCCCTGTGGGCGTCTAACCAACTTTCCAGCCCAGGGCGCCCCCCGTCGAGAAACTGCTTCTGCACTAAGTTGTGGTCGAACCCGTCCATTTTCTTGGGATTGGTCTGAAAGGACTCACAGCACCGTTTCAAGCTGCCCAAACAATACTTCGCGAGGTCAAAGCACGAGTGACGCCCGATACGCACGTTTAAGAGACCAGATTTAGCGAAGAACGCGTCTCTGAGGACTTCCAACTTGCACGCGGTCTTGGCGAGCAGATAGTGGTCAAAGTTGGTTCCGTTGAAGCTCACCAGCAGATATTTTATATGAGGGGGCGCGGCAAGAATGTGATTCACGAGTGCCTCGGCGCAGTTTTCGCCGTAGCTCAATGACACCTCAGTCTGACAGGCAGCGAAATCCGCTGGAGGGTGCGCGGGGTCAAATCCGTACCACCCTACGCTGTATGGCATAATCTCCCCGTGTTTGTTGGGGTCCCACACCGTTTCGAAATCGTAGACCAACACCATTGTGCGTTTTTGTGGACCTCTTTGTGCGCGGTGGTCATCATCTTCTCTTTTTGGGCGCACGCGCACTCCCGCCCATAGCCGCCCTTGTGCCACGACACGAACGCGGCGTTGTTCCTCAGTGAGAGGAGTGCCTTCGAGCTCGTCGCCTGTCACCGGACAGAACTGCGGAGGCTTCGTTTTCATGATATGAGAGTAGTGCCCGTCGTTCAGGAGTACTTGCACCTCTTTTCGGTATTCGTTCTCGCTGGTATGCACGATGTTGTAACTCCAGTCGACCACAGCTTTATTTTGTGCCATAGTGTCGATAAAGCGCCGTTCGTTCACTGTGACGTCCGCTGCGTACACAATCACACGAACCTGAAAGTATTCCGCAAGCTGGTCAATGTGGGCCAGAGTCACGTTGCCTGCTGGGATATTCAGGTAAGAACGGATAGCACGGTTGCGGACTGGGATTGGTAGTTCTGTCACTTGCCTGAGGACGGCAAGCAGGCAATCACCTTCTGCGCAACGATAGTCACGAAGACTAAAGTACTTCGTTTCTGTTGGCTGGTACGACTGCCTGGCGCGCCCTCCCCCGGGTTGCGCCACCCAGCCGGCGTAGAACGTGTCAAGAACGAGGTTGTAACTGTCGCTGTGCACCACGTCGCTGCCAGACACGCCAACCGCCCCGCGCTGCAGTCTCAGCAAGTCTTTTAGCACGGCGTCCGCCGTCACACCCGCGACTGAGCGATGAACCCGCTGCCCATCCTCATTCTCGTACCACACAACCGCTCGTCTTGCGTCGTCGCCGTGAATACGGTAGGCTTCGATGATCGCGTTGGCCATCTGTGCCATAGAGGTTAGCTGCACTTGCGCTCTGTATTCTTGGCGGCGTAGCCCCCCGTTCACCGCCACCTGGCCATGCGGCTTGTAGGTGCGGCGGCTTGTACTTTTGCCTTCAGGTATCTGGCCAAACGCGCGCAGTGTGCTACGCCCAAGTTTGGAATCACGTTTGACCCAGCGTTGTGAACGCGCAGAGTTCATGAAGCGCGTGCCCGCATCGTTCCAGATGAGATTATTGCGCAGCACCGCCCCGCCCGCTGCCCTCTGGGGGGCCGGTTGCTGCGGCGCTACGCCGCCCCGGAGGTTGCCAAGAAGCTCGTCAAGTCCCGCGTATCGTGCCGCGACATTGTCTGGCGCGCCGTCAGGTGGTAACTCCCTCACCAACTCAAGGAGCGCTTGCTCAAATTCCTCGTTCGTCAGTTGTACGTCACCCATCGTTTGTATATACGCTTATGTGGTGTCTCCAATTGGAAGCACGTATATGTGACGGTAGAAAATCCGACAGATTTTTATTAATTAATTCTCTCAGAGTTCCGGGCGGCGGGGGCCACTTTTTGTTTGCCGTGTGGCGCGTGCTTCGGGCGCTGCAGTAAATCCGCACTATGAGGGAAACAGTTAATACCCCAAAATACCCTACTGCTGAGAAGGGGCAGTGAGGTCGCTTTAAGCGCCGAGCAAGGAGGGGGCCTGAGGAAAAGTGCGGAGAAGTTGTGAGGACTTTTTTAAGCTTCGCGGCGGGGTCCAACGTTGTTTAAACATGAGAGTTAACTAACTTTTCACCGAATGTGCCAAAACTCGAAATTGGTGAGGCAGGCAAAACAGCCCGCGCGCCCCTGCTGACGCCATCATCGGCGCGGCTCGCCG
>Ga0233415_10001021_pt1 | contig 12531 bp, 15 predicted proteins | sample Na_anoxic_12_MG_FD_188631 | JGI IMG/M metagenome (GOLD analysis project Ga0233415, IMG submission 188631) | Seawater microbial communities from Saanich Inlet, British Columbia, Canada - Na_anoxic_12_MG | ecosystem: Environmental > Aquatic > Marine > Inlet | place: Canada: British Columbia... | reverse complement strand
TCATAAAATATAAAAAATAAAAAATAAAATAAAATAATATATATAGAATGACATTGGAGGAGAGATTTAATATAGCAGCAGACTTAGTACGAGGGATTGTATCCCAAATAAACGATACATTATTAGCACAATTATATGGATACTTCAAGCAAGCGCGTGAAGGAAACATAGCATTTTCGAGGCCATCTATTTTAAATATGCGAGGTCGTAAAATGTGGGATGCTTGGAAATCAAAGGAAAACATGTCAAAAGAGAATGCTATGGAAAAATATGTAGAGATTGTATATGGTCTTACTAATAAATCCGAACTTTTAGATAAATAATACTTTTCATTTTTCACAGTATGTAAAAAAATAATACTTTTCATTTTTCACAGTATGTAAAAAAATAATACTTTTCATTTTTCACAGTATGTAAAAAAATAATATATTTATATTTTATTATGAAATCAATAAAATATAATAACAAATATGATAAAAAAAATAAGAGACTGACAAGAAAGGGTGCAATAAAAGGTGCAAGAAAGGGTGCAAGAAATGGAGGCGGTATAGGTACAAGTAAACCAAAACGTGCTTCAACGAAATCTGAAAAAAAGACAAAAAAGCGTGTTTCCTTTTCGAAAAAGGATGAAATTAGAGATCAAAGTCCGAGATCAGACGATGCTTTTTATTATCCAGCAAAGGTCAATCATGAAGCAAAAAAAACATCTACTCGAAAAGAAAAATTAAAAAAGCAATCTACTCGTAGAAGAGCAATAACCGCATATCAGAATAGACGAGCAGGCGAAGATTTATTAGATATGGCATTGGGAAGAATACCCCTTTATGAATAAGTGTATTTAGGGCATGGTAAACTTTGCAGCGCTTGCAATGTTGTTTATTGTTTTGTTCATCCCTTTTTCGTCTTCATTTACCTCTTTACTAACCGCGCCCATAATATTAACGAATTTATCAGCATCTCCGACTAATTCATTGTCATTATCGTATTCATTGGCAAAACAAGCCATATGATTATCGGCCAGTTTAGAAATGGAAGCCTTTATTTTATCGTGATTTTCATCTTTACCCCAACCATCGCGGTCTTTAACATATAGAGTCTTGCGTTTTGTATCGGTGCAATGTATTGGTCTCAATGTTTCATCTGTTTCATTGAGTCTATGAATAAGTAAGTTTTGCACATTGGTCAATAATCCACAATCAGATGCATTGCATAAATCACCCAGAGTAATTTTAATGCTCTCCGTCATATCTTCCAAAGTGATTGCGTCTTTACAATGTTCATTCAAATATACATTAATATTAATCTTATTATTACTATTATTATTATTGTTATTGCTGCCGAGGTTAGGTACCATACTTTGAATGGTTTTTTGTTGTTCACATACGGTGTTAACCAATTCTTTATTTTCAGAAAGTACCTTTAAAACGAGCTCTTTCATGTCTATATCCGGTTCCGAGCAACTTTTTTGCGACTTTAGCAACTTTTCTTGGCATATGCGTTTGTGATGACATAAGGAGGTTCGATGTTTATATTCTTTTCCACATTCACACTTAAACTCGTCTTGTAGGATTTTGTCGGATTTTTTAGTATTATGTTTTTTGGTAAGTAAATGTTTATCAAAGCTACTCTTTTTACTGCATTTATAATCACATTTTTCACATAAAAACTCGGGCACCAGTTTCTGCAACTGTTTTGTAATAATTGTAGTCATATACATACAACGTAAATTATTACTAAATAGATTACATATATACAATTTTATTCTAATAAAGATATGATATGGTGAATAATTTTTTGTTGTTCATGTATGGCATAGACCAAATCTTTATTTTCAGCAAGTGTTTTTGCCACAAGATCTTTCAGATCTATTTCTGAGCAACTTTTTTGCAACTTTTCTTGACAATTGCGTTTATGATTATATAATGATGCGCGATAAGGATATGATTTTCCACATTCGCATACAAAAGCTTGATGTAGGATTTTGTCGGATTCTGTCGTATTATGTTTTTTGGTAAGTAAATGTTTATCAAAAATGCTTTTTTTCCCGCATTTATAATCACAATTTTCACAGAAAAACTCATGTGCAATTTTTGGCAATTGTTTTGTAGGAATGGTAGACATTTATAAAAATAAATAAAATGTACTTAAATAGTTTATGTAAAAGCTGAAAACGATAATTGATTAGATGAATAATAAAATGATATATATGGAGAATAAGTATACTACATGAATGGAAGGTCATTTTTTAGAGCAACATTTCGAGTAGGATTTTGTAGGATTTTGTAGGAATATATTTTATGGTATTAATATAATACTCAAAAACATATACTTTGCGGCAATTAGGCTTTAATAAATTAATACTAAAAACATAAGCAACTATTAGAAAGTTTTTAATCCTACAAAATCCTACATAAAAAATGCCCAATCAGTTTACGCAAAAACATAAAAAAAGCTTATGCTAACAAAGTTTTCACTTGCGATTATCGAATCGCGACATAATGGTCTAAGTGGTATTTTGACGTTTTTTTATTATTTGAAATTTAGGATTTCAAAAATGGACATGAAAAGTATGTCCAAAAACGATTTCCCCAGAATAGAATTGAAAAAAAAGGCAAAACGCGATTTGTTTACATAAATGTAATAGAAAAACTATCTGAATTAGTTAAAAAGTCCATTACATGTGTAAGGGACCATATTTTACACTACTACATGGCATGTAGTATATAATAAGCATTTTTATGTAATAAATTTCATTACATATGTAATGAAAAAAATGAATAACGTGGTATTATTCATCATCATCATCATACCCCTCAATTCCCCACCCTTTGAATTTATGTAGGTTGTCTGGATGAAACCGGTTTTTCATCAAGTCTTCCATAATCCCCCCACGAAACATTCTATCTTTCATCGTCGGGTAATCGTATATGAATATATTTGGATTGGCAGACCCTCCTAACCAATTAAATTTATCCAAGTTCTTTTCCAATATATGAATCGCATTTGGATTAAAAGACAACCCAAACCAATTCACTTTATCCAAGTTTTTTTCCAATATATGAATCGCATTTAGATTAAAAGACAAAGAAGACCAAATAACTTTATCCAAGTTTTTTTCCAAGATATGAATCGCACTTGGATTGCGAGACAACCAAGTCCAATTCACTTTATCCAAGTTTTTTTCCAAGATATGAATCGCATTTCGATTGCGAGACAACATTTGCCAATCCACTTTATCCAAGTTTGTTTCCAAGATAGGAATCGCACTTGGATTTTCAGACAACATTTTCCAATCCACTTTATCCAAGTTTGTTTCCAAGATAGGAATCGCACTTGGATTGCCAGACAACATTTTCCAATCCACATTAGCCAAGTTCTTTTCCAAGATAGGAATCGCACTTGGATTTTTAGACAACATATCCCACTCCACTTTATCCAAGTTTTTTTGCAAGAGATGAATCGCACTTGGATTGCCAGACAACGCACGCCAATTCACTTTATATAAGTTTTTTTCCAAGATAGGAATCGCATTTGGATTAGTAGACAAATAATACCGACTCACTTTATCCAAGTTTTTTTCCAAGATAGGAATCGCCTTTGGATTAAAAGACGCACTTTCCCAATCCAGTTCATCAAACGAAACCCATTTGCGCAACTTCATAAAGTGGTGGGGTCCTCTAATTGACATTGTTGTCATTTTCGTTGTAGTATGATAGAAGTAATTGTGGGGTTGGCGAATCAATTTTTAAGTGGTCCGACGTGCGTGCCAGTGTAAATCAACAATGGTTTAAAGGTTATGATTGTCTATAAGACATATGAAAAAAATAGCATTTTGTTTTTTAATTTATGATATCATAAATCACGAGGAGTTGTGGAATATTTTCTTCAAAAATGTTGATGTGAATAAATATACGATTTATATACATTATAAATCGAATGAACCATTAAAATATTTTGAAAAATATAAACTGATTAATTGTATTGAAACGGAATATGCTGATATCACATTAGTAAAAGCACAAAACTTATTATTACAAGAAGCAATTGCAGATAAGGAGAATAAACATTTTATTTTTGTTTCGAATTCGTGTATACCTCTGAAATCATTTGAACATGTTTATGATAATTTAAATGAGGAAAAGTCATATTTTAATATTACACAACAATCACAATGTTTTCCAAGATGTGATACTACATTAAATTATATCGATAAAAAATATATTCAAAAAGCAGGACAATGGTGTATTCTTAATCGAAAACACACAGAATTAATGCTTAATCATAATGATTACCTTAAATGGTTCGATTATTCTTCTACTGTTCCAGACGAACATTGTTATATTACAAATATTTTCTATAATAATTTACAAGATGAAATAATTACAACGCCAAATGTAGCAAACGATGCTACAACATTCGTAAATTGGGAAGGAATGGATTATAAATATCCATCAGATAATGAATTGAAAAATTATAGTTTTATTACAGAGGACGAGTTATTATATTTATTGGGCAGTAAATGTTTATTTGGGCGAAAATTTAATAAGGAATGTATAATTCATAATAAATATATAGATTTTATAACATCAAAATAATATATATATAGTATATAATGACAATTACGTGTGGAAAGTTGATATCATTTTTAAATAACAAAGCGTGTATACCGAACGACGTAGCGAAATTTTTGTTTAGAGATAAGAGAGAAACCATTCGTTTAGAAGGATGTAGAATTCATGTGAGAAATAATAGATCAATGCATAATTGTCAATTATATTATGCTGATTATGATATACAAAGTGATTTTGAGTACAGTGGAATAATAACAAGTTATCCGGATTCAACATCTGCCATTTCAAAACAGATTCAAATAGGAGTGGATGCATATGGTACAATAAAGCGTACATCTATAGGAAACGATTACATTGTTTCTTCAGAAATGATAAAAAAATCAGCCACGGGAGAATGTGGTGATAATTCAAAAGAATATATTATAGAACAAAGATCGATCATCGAAAATTTTAATAAAAGAGAAAACTTGTCATTATATGTATTATCGTCTAAAAATGGAAATATTAAAATAGTTCATGATAAAGACTATAAGATTGAGTCAATAGCTATGTTTATTGATCCACTGAGTGATAGTACACAGACTTTTGATATTGAATTAAATCAGTTAGTGGAAAACATTTTAAATAAAGTATCTACTTGGGACTCTGATAAAAATAGATTTGTAAACAAAAACAACTATGATGATATAGATGCTGAAGTCGAAATAGCCGAGCTAACAAAATTTCTTAAAAAATACAATTAATAATAAAATTGAGTTTAATAAACATATTAAACTCAATACATACTATAAAAATATAGAATGAGCGCAATTTCAGACACGTATCAGGCAGCGGAGTCATCAATGCTCCTCCTCCACAAGGACATGAATACACATATTTATGGAGGTGGGAATGTTAGTCATATATTGAATGTTAACATTTATCAACCGACTACTGGCGATAATGCGAACCAATTTCGTCAACAAGTATTTCATAAAATTAATAACGTTCCCATTAAGTTTACCATTAATAATATAGATGTTGTTATTACGTGGAGTAGTAATGCCGTTTCAGATCATTATCATACGGATGTTATGGGAATGTATGGAGACGTTGCGGTTAAATTACATACTGAAATGTTATTGAAAATGTTTGACAATGAAGACGGCTTAGGGGGTAATTTTATGATTACTAAGCCTTTGGTTCGTACTATTCCCCTCATGCCACAACATTAAGATGTGTTGGATATAGGAATGCATAGTTTCAATGCGCGGCGCCAGCTAATAGTAGGTCAGCAAATAAAGTATTTTTTTCATAAATCAAAATCTATTTAGCAGTTTATAACGGGCGTATATATTTAATTCCTCAAGGATATATATACATTATGGCCGAAATTGGGAAAAATCTTCAAGCAAATTTAACAAAAACTGCAGCCAACACAGTAAGTGCCGTTGGCGAGACAATGAGTGGTACAACAAAATTAGCAGATACGACAGTGAAAGGCTCTTTAAAGGCGGCCGATCAGATTACAGAAGCAGGCCTCGACGCAACAGGTAGGATTGGAGTCGCGAGTGCCGATGCAGCGGCTACTGTGGGTGAGGAAGGTGCGAAGGTTGCAAGTACAGCTGCCAAATCTGTTTCGGGGACTGCTAATACCATATACAAGACTGCTTCGAGGATAACCGAAGTCGCTGCAGCAAAAGGAGATGCAATCGCTGCGAAAAGTATTGCCAGGGATGAAGCAAAGACTAAGGCATTAAACGAACCAGAAAATAAAGAAAAAATGCAGGAGGTAGCTAAGAAAGAACAGGAGCTGGAATTTACTAAACAGAAATATGAGGCAGAGCAAGCTTCCCTGAGAGCAGAAGCTAAAAATGAGACGGATCTAATTAACCTGCAGATAAAAGCGGTAGAAAGCAAGGTAAAGAAAACTGGAGAATTAACCAACGCACAAAATAATGCGCTTATTAAGGCCTCCGAAGCAAAGGAGGCGGTAATGAAAGCACAGGACACCGCAGCACGTATTGAGACAGAAGCGAATAACGAAATAGAATGTAGGAATGTACTGACAAAAGCCGCGACAAAGCCCTTGGCCGGAGATCACAATGTACTTAATAATAGGCTCGGACATAATACATTCTGCACTAATAAAAAAGTCTGCGAAAGTACTGGAAAGGTCCATTCCTGGTATAACATTTTAGGGAGCAACACAACGACCTGTAAACACATTAAACAAAAATATAAAACATTTGAAGGTATGAGTAGCAATGCTGTTGCTGCCAGTGGAGGGAGAAAGACGGATCGGAAAAGAATAAAGCGTAAAAATAATACACGAAAGCCAAAAAAGAACACACGCAGACCTAAAAAGAATACACGTAGACCTAAAAAGAACACACGTAGACCTAAAAAGAACACACGTAGACCTAAAAAGAAGACACGTAGAACTAAAAGACGTAGAACTAAAAGACGTTCTATTTAGCTATTTTATCGATAAATAATAAAAAAAGTAAGAATATATGAGTGAAAACATATACCCAATATCCGCAGGTATTTTAATTATAGTCATTGCGATATATTGTGTTATAAAAATAGAGCGTGATGCAGGAGATGATGATAATAATTCTATAACAGATTTGTTGATGCCATAAATAAAACAAGTTTAATCATTTTGTATGCGTAATATATTTTGATACTTTCAAAACAATTGAAACAAGTTTTGGAAAATTTATTATATATATTGTATAAAATGACATCGAGTGGATTGGGTTTACAAAAAGTGATAAACTGGTTTTCTAATGACAAAAAAGTTTCTAATGACGAAGACATTGATTTGGGTGATAATGATGTTTATACATTAAAGTTTATTGATACAAAATTAAAAAGTTTATGGAAACAGCGCGACGAATTTGTTAAAAAAAAGAATAAAGTAAAAATTGATAATATAGATAAAGAAATTAAGACCTGGCGGTTAAATAAACTAATAGCTCTTAATCGTGATGATAAATCTATCCCATATGGGTTGCGTAGTGAGAAAAAGTGTGATACTGTAGCATCAAGAAAAGCTTTGTTGCAAGAGTTTACCTCGAAAGCCTATCAAGTAGAAGTCGTTTATGTAGACAATGAAGGGAAAACAACAGAAGAAGAATATACTATTAAGTTTCAATTATCCGAAACCCAAAAGGATAGTGAAATGATAAGAGTTCATGGTAATGCGTTGATGCAATTCGGTGAAGATACTCCCATTAAAGCTTCTTGGAGTGGAATATATTTAGCCAAAAAACGTGGATATAAAATGAAATTAGTTGGAGATAATATTGAAAAGGACTTTTATTTATACTGTGATGGAAACGAAACAATAAACTTTTTGATTAAGAAAACTGATCCTAAATTGGGTAGTGGGACAAGGTTAGGGTCAGGGTTAATGAATGCCCATCCGTGTTCTACATGTATTGATACAGTAATAGCTGCTTGTAGAAACATATTCGATCCAGCCACTGGTTGGAGAGGTTTTCAAGCTTGTATGTATGATTCAAAAATTGACATAAATAGTAAATGCCCGACTTGTCGTAAATACAATTATAGAAACTGAAAAAAAATTAGAAAATACTATTCTTAATTTTCCTACATTATCTATAAAACCTGGTGTTTATTAGTAGCTGATTGCGTTAAGAAGTGCAACAACGAATGTAAACAAACCTTCTGGCAGAAGATTGCTGGGATATTTACAGGTGGAGCCGAAAATCACGGTGCTTGCATGTATACGTGTGAGAAGGACGGGTGTTGAATGTCATAAAATTTTGCTGAATTCAGCAGCATTACATACAGCCGCATATTTAATTTCTTTATTATTAATCAAACAATAATCATTTTTTTTCGTGAAGAAAGTATTATTGAACATGGTATAAGAATGAGATGGAACTTGTTCTTTTAACGCAGTAGAAATAGAAGTAAGTTGTTCTTCATCAAGCCTACCTTTATATCCTCGAGCGCCGTGAACGCGTATATAATTAAATGAGGCAGTTTTTGGTGGTAAATTGAGTCCAGGAGGCATAGTTCCCATCCATTTTCCTCCCTCTTTTTTTTGAATAAAAGTTCCAGAAATGCACCAATTTAATTTTTTGAATCTCTCGTAAACTTCTTCGCGAAACCAAGAAATATCTCTGAATTCAAAAACAACATTAATATTTTTTGGCAAGTAAGAATGCATAGTTTCAATGCGTTGCATATATTTTTCTTTAAAAGCGAAGGAAGGAGGAAGTTGAAATAAAAGGGCAGAGAGATTTTTTAATGGAGAGATTTTTTCCCAAAATAAATCCCAACCTTCTTTTGCATTTTTTAATCGTTTTGTATGTGTTATATATTTTGATACTTTCAACACAATAGAAACATTTTCCGGAAAATTATTCCAGTTTTCAATAGATTTTTCTGAAGGGAGTCTATAAAAGGTGCTGTTGATCTCAATGCAATTTAAGCAGAGAAAACTAAACCATACCTTTTGAGAGATCATGAATCCAGAAGTTCCAATATTCATTGTTGTCATAATTGATAAATTTTGTATTTAACTGGATGCACAATTAACCAATCATTTTTATAATATATATATATAGTATAAAAATGTCGAGTGGATGCGTATTTAGAAACTTGTTTAAGTGTGATAAAAAGTGTGATAGTGTAGCATCAAGAAAAGCTTTGTTGCAAGAGTTTACGTCAAAAGTCTATCAAGTAGAAGTCGTTTATGTAGACAATGAAGGGAAAACAACAGAAGAAGAATACACTATTTCATTTCAATTATCCGAAACCCAAAAGGATAGTGAAATGATAAGAGTTCATGGTAATGCGTTTTTGCAATTCGGTGAAGATACTCCCATTAAAGCTTCTTGGAGTGGCCATTATTTAGAAAAAAAACATGGATATAAAATGAGATTAAGTAGAGATAATATTGAAAAGGACTTTTATTTATACTGTGATGGAAACGAAACAATAAACTTTTTGAGTAAGAAAACTGCACCTGAATTAGGTAGTGGGAGTGTAGTTGAACAATCTGGTGTTGGTACCTTAAGCAGTCTTGATAAACAATTATCCGATTTAATACTTTATTATACTGCAAACAAAACTGTCCCCCCTAAACTAATCCCAACCGCACAATACCTATGTTATGGCAATGGTGGGGGTCCAAATGGCGTGAACAATTATTACAATTTTTGTAAGGATTCTAACGTAAAATATAATATTCCTAATTCTGGACCTGATGGACCTATTTATCCTGATATTTTGTTAGACACTCCTAAAGTTCCTTACCTCCAATAACCTATGATTATGCGTAAGCTTACAGATTGACCAACGAGCGAAGAGCTGTGACCATTTGATGGTCTAACACCCCACCACGAGTTGATTAAATGATAAAGCTATATCCCTAAATTAATTTCTATATGTCCGCGCGCTATGTTTTGTGTGTTTTCTTGCTTGCGTTTTTTTTTCCTTTTCCTTTACTCTGCGTCCTGTCTGCCTTCTGCCTCTGTGGCTCTGCGTCCCGTCTGCCTTCGGCCTCTGTGGCTCTGCGTCTTGTCTGTCTTCGGCCTCTCTCTCTGTGGCTCTGCGACCTGTCTGCTTCCCACCCGGCTCTGCGTCCTGTCTGCTCTCCCATCAGCTCCGCGTCCTGTCTGCTAACCCTTTTCCTTTTCCTTTCCTCTGCGTCCTGTCTGCCTTCTGCCTCTGTGGCTCTGCGTCCCGTCTGCCTTCGGCCTCTGTGGCTCTGTGTCTTGTCTGTCTTCGGCCTCTCTCTCTGTGGCTCTGCGACCTGTCTGCTTCCCACCCGGCTCTGCGTCCTGTCTGCTCTCCCATCAGCTCTGCGTCCTGTCTGCCCCCCATATCTTTCCCTCTCAGTCCCTGTCCCTTTCCTCGTCCCTGTCCCTGTCCTTGGTGCTAGCCTCCCCCAAACCGGCCGCACCGCCCCATATCTGTAAGTGTTAGACACTCCTAAAGCTCCTTACCTCCAATAACCTATGATTATGCGTAAGCTTACAGATTGACCAACGAGCGAAGAGCTGTGACCATTTGATGGTCTAACATATTTTAATACGATGAAATGTACGAAAACGTATATATAGAATCATTCTTTTTTGTCAACGCACATAGAATCAATCTTTTTTTTACAAGCCCTTTTATGTGCTGACAATGATTGTTTGCTTTTCCCACCAAAGTCATTACATAAATCACAATAATAAATTCTATCTTTCACGTAGGCGTATTTCGATTCCAGGTATTTATCGAGATTCGGCATATTGAGTTCATCGATTTGAGAGTTCATTCTTTTAGTGAAATCTCTCAAGATAGTATGTAATGATCCTTTATGTGCAATGAATAAACGATAGTCATCATTAATAGAATCAAGATCCTCCTTTGAAATGTTATTGTCGTCTTCGTTGATATCAAGTTCAGACAGTTTATGAGTGATGCTTTCAATAATATCAACAGCCAATCGAATTTTCTCTGGATCATAATCGCAATGTTGGATATAAATCAACACATTCCCATTATTGATATCAATCTGATAATTTTGTTTAAATGCGATTCCACTATGTTGTGAAATGAAAATTCCAGATACATTCAGTGCTTCGACGTCTCGAATAAACTTTGAAATTTCCTCCTTTGGAATATTATAATTGTATTCTTTGTTTTCAATCATAATGTCTGGTTTATCATGTCGTTTCATAATAAAATCCCCGGCTGCTTTTTGTCCGGTCGTGTTGATGATTTCCGCATTGTTGTACATGCTATTTAATACAGAAGCTAATTGTTCTTCTCCGAACTTTCCTTTATGAGTAGATGATTTATATTTTCCTAAGAATCCCTCGAGTTCTCCAAAAAGTTTATTTTGTGAAACCGCAGCATTTTGAGTGTGTTCTTTGATTGTATTAATATTAGATGTGATGCGTTCTTCGGATGCAGTTAGAGTTGAATGTATTGGGTTCTGTATATTTTGTATAGCAATTGCGAGTTTATTTTCAATATTAAGAATAATTTCATTATGTAATTCTTTGTTATCTATATTGTCAGTTAACTTATTAGTCTCGCTTGCAATGTTAGTATGCAATTCCTTCAAACTCTCTCTGATGTGAGTATGTAGAGAATCATTATTCTTTGGAATCACTTCATTCATGATAATAGATGTCTTATCAACTAACATAGAATTTCCTTTATCGATAAGGGAGCTGATTTTTTCATTCGTAGATAGAGAATTAGTATTGATAATCTGTGAAATCTGATTTATATATTCAGTTTTCACATTATTCATCTGCGCAGTAACATCAGACGTGATAATGGAAACGTTTTGATTCATTTTATTCATAGAGTTTGAAATAGATGTGAACTGTTTCTTATTATCTTTCATAAACGCTAATAGCTGAGAGTTAATATTAACATCATTGGTTGTCTTATTGAATATGGTCTCCATGAAATCAACAAGCAACATATTAGCAGTTTCAAAGTTCACGTTCTTATTGGTGTTATAAAAATCGAATACTTTTTTATTATTCAGAGAGAGTGTGCAGTCAATTTCTTCATTCATAATTTATATACAAGGTATAAGTATGTCTTTAAGTATATATGATTTTTTTTACTTTAAAAACTTAGTAAAATTTTAAAGTAAAAAAGTAAAAAAAGTAAAAACTTAGTAAAATTTTAAAGTAAAAAAGTAAAAAAAGTAAAAACTTAGTAAATTTTTAAAGTAAGTTATCATCTATATATAATAAAACTTCTAAATACATTTTATAAAATACAAAACTACTAAATACAATTTATAAAATACAAAATTCAATTTACAAAATACAAAATAGAAAATACAAAATAGAATTTATTTATAAAATATAAAATACAATTTATAAATAAAATTAAAATCTAAATATAGAATGTATAATAAAAATTAGAACTTCGACTATGTCGAATCAGCTTCGCTGAGTTCTAATTTTTATTATACATTCTA
>Ga0233415_10001020_pt1 | contig 12534 bp, 19 predicted proteins | sample Na_anoxic_12_MG_FD_188631 | JGI IMG/M metagenome (GOLD analysis project Ga0233415, IMG submission 188631) | Seawater microbial communities from Saanich Inlet, British Columbia, Canada - Na_anoxic_12_MG | ecosystem: Environmental > Aquatic > Marine > Inlet | place: Canada: British Columbia... | reverse complement strand
AACGAATCTAACTCTGGCTTTTGTATTAAATGTATAAATCTTTATCTAAAAGTTCATCTTCCATTTTTGGTTTATACCAATATTCATCTTTAGCACAATGTTCATTTGGATCTTTATCTATCTTATGCCAATAAAATTTTGCTTCGTTGTGTTTTTTTGTTACTCTTGAATTAAAATAAGATCCGTTATAATAGTGCCAGAATTTTTCTATTTCTAGTTTATTCTGTGGAGATATCTCAGAATACTTACCTTCCATTACTTTTTCAAAGTCATCTTTAAAATCGTTTGTAGAGAATCCATATACTATTAATATATCATCATTTGGTTTTTCATAATAGTAACTTCCAATATAAGCAGGTACTTCTGCTAATCTGTCTTCGAATTCTCCCCACTTGCGTGTAGGTTGGTAATCATAGGCTAATAATAACCTACCATCCCATTGATGTTTATTCTTATCTCCTATAAAACATCCTTTAAATCCTTCTTTCTTAAAGAACAAAGGGCTTGTGCCACATAGCATAGGAAGTAAAAATCTAGAAGATTGATTAATATTCATAAGCTAAAGTGTTTTTTCTAATCCATTATTCTCATAATAGTGTCGCGTGTGATCCCAATAATTACTTGTGAGATGCCATAAGACATCATCAATTTTACTATTAAGATCTCTTAATCCTTCTCCTAAACTAGGTTCTGATATAGGGAACACTTTACAATCTATTGGATAATTCATAAACTGGTGAGGAGTTTGGATACCTATAATATAAGTATCTCTAACATAATCATTCCAGTCTGTATCTTTATACTGATCTTCTGTTTTAAGATAATATTCTACAGCTGCCCAATAGGATGCGAGTTGTCTTCCATATTTATAACTTTCAAAACTTTCCTCAAATTTAGGAAGTTTACTTGAAGTCTTAACGTCAACAAGAAATATTCTTTTATTCTTATGGTCTATTATAAGTCTATCTATTGTAGATCTAAGAACCAGAGGTTGCCCTTCGTGTATAAACAAAGGATGTTCCCAATAGATTCTTTTCTCTGATTCTCTATACATATCATCAGTAATTGAGTCTTGCAATAGCAGTGCATTAGCGACTTTGTGTTTCCTTACTTCTTCTTTAGCCTCTTTTAAATAATTTATTGTCGTGTAATTGATTACACTTTTGTAATCTGTCCTAACCACTAGATATTTAATGTATTCTTCGAGTGATTCTAGTAATTTTGTTGCATCTTCTTTAATCTTATCATCAGATTTTTTACCCACCGCATAGATTTCTTTATAGATTTTTATTGCTAACTCTACTCTATCGACTTCTTTGTCTATCTTAATTGACTCTGAAAGTCTTTCGGCGAATTGTTTTTGCTTCTCACTTGAAGGTTTGTCTACTGCTAAGTAAACGTAATTTTTCCAAAATTCATCTTGTTCTAATAAATACATATGAGTCTGAGTACCAAGCTCAGTCCATTTAGTATCAGTTTCTCCTAACTCATCATCTAAGTATTGCTTAAACATCTTAGGTGATACATCAAGATAATTGAAACATGTGGATCTTAAACCAAAGTATCTCTTCTCTAGTTCTTGTTGGTTACTGCTCATCATCTATTTCACAGTTTATTTGTGCAAGAAGTCCTTTACTCTTAAGTACTTCCTTTTCCTCTCCATAATTTAATTCCTTAACCTCTTCATTTACCATAAGGAATTCTTTTATTTCATCATCAAAACCTGTTCCTAATAATGACATACTCTCTTGTATTTTCATTAATAGATCAACAGCTTCGTCTAATAAATCTTTACTTATCTGATTCATTCTTAATCTTTTTAATCATTTCATCAACATCTTTTTTACCCATGGGCTTATAGAGTTGATATTTCAAATTATTATCTTTCAAATAATGTTTAAATAGTTTCCATACTACGGGAAATCTTTTATCGGCATAGCCTTTACATTCAATAATGAAGTCTTTACCTACGAAATCTGGAGTATAACTGAGTGATAGCACTCTCTTTGTTTTCTTATCATTATACTCGAATTGTATCTCTGGTAAAATTTCAAATGTAACTTCCTCATATGGAGCATCTATTCCTTCTTCTTTTAAACGTTCATAACAATATACTTCTAGTTTGCTTTTAAATATTTTTCCATGTTTTTCTATTTTTGTACCTTGTCTATTAGAAGAAGGACGTCTAGTCTTCCTCTTCTTCATACCATTCACATCTTTCACAATGAAAATTGTTATCTGCACATAGTTGAAGAAATTCTTCATCTGATAATGGACAAGTACATTTTCCTATTGTGTATAACATATTAATCTCTAATTAATAAAAATGAATTTTCTATTTTATTATCTTTAGCAAAATCCATAAGTGCTTGAGGAGCTTTACTTTCTTCATTAAAGAAATCTTTCAAGTCCTCTAAGTCTAAATGAACTTCCATATGAGATCTTTCATGAGCTAACCAATCTTCTATGTTTGCAATATCTCCTTTTTCAACTTCTCTCATTTCAAGTTCATATGCCAAATCAGACATATCAACTATTGTTTTTTGTTCGTAAGTCATAATCTCTATCATATTAATCTTCTATAAATCCTACCTTATTGGTTTTAATTTTAAAATATTCTTTATATAAAAGAATTATATCTTCTATACTTAACTGATCAGATATAATGTTTGTACTTAATTTATTATAAAACCCCAATATAAGTGCCTCAAGTTCTTGTTTCTGATCAAATAAATTATTTGTACGTTCATCTATAATCTTTTCAATTAATCTACCCGTATCAAAAGCAAATGCACTTATAATTTTGTCTCCACTTAAATCATCTGATTTAAAACATAATTCTGTCATCATATTAATAAATTTCTAAGTAACTCTACAGTTTTATTCTTACCATTAGCAACGTAATAATCAGTTAAATCTTTCTGATCACCTTTGATCATGGTATACTTAAAACCATATTTTTCATTCATATTCTTAGCAGCTTTAATACCTGCTATATCATTATCATATAATACTGTAATATCACTGAATCTCTTCTTGATCTCTTCCACACACTTAACAGGAAGCAGAACTCCTTCAGATGAAGGACTGATTGCAGTATACCCTAACTTATGTAGACACATTACATCCTTTAAACTCTTAGTAATTATAAGAGTATCTCCAGACTCCGGAAGCTGCTTATAACCAAATATATAATTCTTAGTTATGTTGCCACTCCACTTACCTTTCTTATCGGCATATGGTCTATATACCTTAATCTTATCATATACTTTATAAACATAAATAGGGTTATCATTAGTGTATTGCCACATGATAATATCATCTACAATGAGGTATTGTACAGGGTCTACTTCAAAGAGTTTCAGTGTATCTGTATCGATTCCAAACTGATCCCAATAATCTATGTCAGTTTGACCTATTTTTTTACGTTTTACCCCAATATCCTTTTTAAGGGCCTTTTTAGGTGTTTTAAGAGATTTTAGGGTATCCTCTGGTATCCTCATCCCTTTTACTATTAAATCCTCATAAATTGTCTCTAAAGCTTGTTTATATGTATTTAGCCCCAATTTAGCCTTTACGAAAGTGATAGCGTTTCCACTATCACTTATCGCTAGATCATTATATATTAGTGCTCCTTCTTTATTTTGAAGGATACCAAATGAGGGATTATGATCTTCTCGTAAAGGACTATTAAATACCTTACCTATAACAAACCTTTCTCCTATATAATAGGAATATATATCATAGTCTGATACATATGAATTTATGTATTCATGAGACAGTTTCGGTCTATTATCTATTCGGTAATTCATGTCTAGAACGGTGGTTCAGAACTTACAGGATCGGTTACAATTGCTTCAACATTTGCAACTTGGTTAGGAGTAGATTTTATATCATCCATACCAAGAGGGTTTACTTCTTTCTTCTCTTCGTCTTTCTGTGGGCGTTCCATAATGTCACCATCTAAAATTTCAATTGTGGTTTCTTCTCTTGGAATATCCATAGTTTCGATTACAGTAGTCCAATGTGTTTTTGGAATACCTATATAACCCTTATTATTATACGTAGCTTTTATTCGTACGGGTTTAACATCTGAAGAGAATAGTTTTACCAGCGATTCCGCCAACTCTTTAAAAGAAGGGGTGTCTATAACTACATCTTCCTTACCGGTTAGTGCAATTATAAATTGTCGCAGTACTTTCATTTTCTTATATACTCGTAAATCAAATGCCTTTTTTTCCTCATCTGACATTACCTCTTCGGGTTTATCAGGAGTGATGGGAAAATCAGAAAATGATATTCGATCACCTTTCTTATCTTCAAAATTTAAGGCTAGGATCTCGAGTCCAGTTTCTAATACTTCATGTTTGGCTTCTACGAGCACTACATCATCATGAATACCGGATCTCATAGGATGAGACATCTCGGCAGCAACTTTCACATCTTTGTTAATAACGTAATTCATAATATTATTTTAATTTTAATTTCACTTAACTTGTTTAACTTTAATCTCCTTCGTATTCTTTAATTTTATCTAGTACATACTGATAATCATTTGGAATACGTAAATCTTCAAACAATTCTTTCTGTGTTCTACATGTATTGCTACCATCACACTGTGTGAGGAAGTAATAGCAAGGCTTTTCGTCTTCCATTATCACTTCTGTATATAACACATTAGTAAATCTTGCTTCTGGTTTAATGTTTTGACCAATCAACTTACCACCTACAACTTTAAATGAAGTCTTTCGGAAACCATCTAAGTCAGTATTATCCTCAGTATGAGCGAGTATAATTACTGTTAGATCGTCTCTTAAATTATCAGGTGCTATAAGTAAGTTAAATGTATCAAGTGCAGTATCTTCAAATTTACCATATCCTTTTTCCTTTATTCTTGACATATACTCGTTTTCCATTACGGCGGTAAGAGTATCAAGAATAAGTACTTTAGTTTCTGGTTTATTTTCAGATACAGCCTTCATTAGATTCAGAATGATAGAAGGACTATCTGTCGAATAATAATTAGAAGCTGTTAAATCTAATTTACCGTTTTCTTTTAATATTGTTTTATATTTTGTTCTCCAATCTTTAAATGGCAACGGTTTCCTATCGCTACATATAATAAATGTAGACTTAGGATCAAGACTTTCAATTGCTGTCGATTTTCCTGTTCCAGGATCACCCAGTACTAATATCTTGTTTGCACTCATTTCTATTTATTTTATTCATTAATATCATCTTCCTGTTGAGATTCGTTCCCATCAACAAGAGATGCTTCGTTATTTGTAATTAATCTATAAGCTTGTTCAAATACTCCTTTTGGAGACCAGCTATCATAACCATTGTCATATTTAACATGATATCCATCTTTTTGTAAATCACTAGAACTAACTTCAGCTCCTTTGAATTTTACATCAAAGTCGTTTTTTCCCATTTGTTCAGCTTGAACAATTTTAGTACCTATAAAAGTTTTCATATAATTTATTTTAATTTAATTAAAAGGAACCCCCAAAGGGATTCCTCTTTCATATTATATATTACTATAAGCAATATACGTCATTAGGGTTAGAAGCATATACTTCATCCTCTATCTGAATAAAATGAGGAAGAAGTTCTACATTAACTATAGGGGCCTTACTCTTACGAGAAGAGTAAGGATTTTTCTTATTTTTCCTTTTCACAACAGGCTTAACATCAGCCGTGCTAGAAAGAAATAATTCACGATAAGTACGGTTCTTAGGTCTACGAACACGACTTAAACGTTTTTTCTCTACGACAATTTCTCCAAAACTATCTTGTATCTCATAATAGTCCCTTTCGAAATCGTAAGTCTTAATATTTTTCAGTTTACCTGACTCTTTATAGCTCCTTTTTTCATAATCAACATCGAAGTTTTTAGAAACAGCTACGGTAATAAGATCACCATCACTAACATTACTAATGGATCTCTTAATTCGCATACCTTTGTCATAACCAGCTACAGTTAGACCTTGCTTAAGTACGTAAGTAAGAAGTTTTTCTATTTCCTTCTTATAATCCTCATCGTAACGAAAAGCAAAAGCTCCCATTTTGTTATTAAGTTTCTTTTCTTTCTTGCATTTTCTCTCACTTACAACTGTGTTTTTAGAGAAAGCTACATTATGGCGACCATAATTAGTCAAATTCACATGTATTTTATTTCTATTAGTCATATTATTTAATTTTATTTATATATCAATTGAAGTTGTTATTGATGTTCTTGACTTATTTTCCATTAACTTAAGCAAATCAATTTCTTCTAATTTATTGTACTTTAAGTTATTCATAAAGGTTAACATTCCTAATTCTCCCTCTCTATTCTTCACGCAGTGTAAATAGATTACATCTTCCGTTGGGAATTTGTCTGGACCATACTCTGCGATCTTTAATAGTTCAGGTCTATGAATTACAAATAAGTAATCTGACGATTGCATCAAGCTATCGCTTCCGAATATATCAGATCTCATGGGAAAATGCATTGTATTATTAACAACTCTATCTACAGACTCAATATTTCTATTCATCTGACTTAACTGGATTATAGTATTTCTACCATATTTTTTAATTTCCATAAACATATGTTGAAGCTCAGACAGAATACTTCTCTCTGATTCTCCAGACCTTCCTCTTGTTAATAAAGTATGATCTAAAATAATGATCATCCATTTTCCTTTTCCTTCATTGGCACCAAATTTGTATATTGTTGATTTAATTTGATCTACATTTCCAGGAACATCTACATAATAGATATTATATTTCTTAATTCTATCAACTTCTTTCTTAACATTATCGAAATCTTCGTCTGATAATGTACTATTCGATCCCCCGCTATATAATTCACTAGTAGTCTTTTTTAACTTACCTGATAATTTTCTTCCTACTTGTTTACTACCTAACATTTCAAAATTGAAGTTAAGTATACAAAAATTTTCATTAGGATTTATATCAAATAAATCAGATTCTAGTTGGTTAACAAAACTAGATTTACCGGCACTACTAACTCCGGCAAACGTATAGATTGTATTGGGTTCTACACCACCCATACATAAATTATTAAACTTAAACCATCGTGTTTGTAATGATTTAATTATACGTTTCCTTCTTTTATCTATGTAATTGGTTATTTCATCTGCTGCTATAGATATATTCTTATAATCTATAGGCGGTGGTAATGCTCTATAAGAGTTTTGAACCATAATCACTAAGTTTATTAGACGATTGGCTGTTTATATTATCTTCTTTCGAGTCATCTTCGTATTTTTTCCATTCTTCACCGTCAATCCAATTAATTAATCTTTTAAAATATCCCATGCTTTGGGACTTTTCTTTGTCTTGTATCTCTTTATTAAGACACTCTAATATATATTTGTGATATAATGCGTTTTTATCTGTTATTTTTTTGTATCTTATTCTACACTTGGCTTTATCACTACGTAAATAATCTTTTTTTCCATCAGGTCTTATGATACTTGTGGGGTAATTGTTATATAATTCTTCAAATGGGTCATCTACAGACAATAGGGATTTAAACTTCTCAGTAACTTTTAATTCCTTTATAGGCATTATTGTTCCTAATCCATTGAATGATAAATAACCTTCTTTCACTAATTTAGAAAGTCTCTCGTGCATATAATCTCCAACTAACTTATGCATTATCTTAAGAAGACCATACTTTCCTTCTACCAACAACATACATATAGTATAATCGTCTGCAGTTAAACCCATTCGAAGTAATACGTTTATTGGAAATGATAAATTCATTTTATTTCAACTCTTTTATAACGTTTCCGACTATGTAAGGCTAATCCTACATATTGTACAGGAAATCTAAATCCAAATTCTTTCCTTAAGTTTATTTGAGTATAAGATATGTCTATCTTACCTTTTATATAGATATAACCTTCTGGTAATACATCGATTAGTAAACACAATTCTTGAAATTCTTTCTTAGTTATTTTCCTTATCATTTTCTAACACTTTTTCTTCGTATTGTTTCTTACATATTCCAATTAATTCTGGATCATTAAATCTATATTGATCTGGGATGTCTAATACATGACATTTATTTAACATGTCCATAGATTTTATTTCTAATTCTACTCTCTCGAAATTTTCTTTGTTTACAAATACTATTTCATCAGCCCATGTTACTAATGCCTGATTTATTCTAATAAGAGCAAAATCTTCTTCTGTTCCACAATTTCTTACATTATATCCATATTCTTTTATAAGAAAATTTTGTAATGTAGCAGACCTAAGTAGACCTGCCGAACATACAGTTAAAACCTTTTTTGTTTTTCCCTGATATATATTAAATGCGTTTCCTATTTGATTAAATGTTGATTTTTGTATACTCATTTTAAAATAGTTTTAATTGACCATCGTCTATTGATAAAATAATCTTACGAGCTTCAGACACATAATATCCATAATCAATATTATAATCTTTCATATCTTTTTGAATATATTTATTAAATATAGTTACGCCAGTACTGGCTTCGATGTCTATTTTCTTTCCGTCTTTTGTTTTTTCTTTGGTAATTTTATCTCCGTTTATAGAGATATAATATCTTATATTCTTTTGTTGTCTTTCTTTGATCATTTGTACACCATCCGTACTATACTTATACGTAATCCAACCCTTACTTGTTCTAAATCTCTTGCAAAAATTAAAAATATTTTGATGTTTTTTTATTGTTTCTTCTACAGGTTGTTTATTAATAAAATATTCTTTTAGAGCTATTGCTCGTATTTTCATTGATGGATCTTTATGAAGTTCTTTATCAATTTCAAAATCACCTTTAAACTTTAATTTTCCATTAGTTGTCTCTGCTAAGTAATCATTAACAGAAGTTTGTATTAATTGTTTATAAAATGTATATTCTAACTTATATTTAGTTAGTAGTTCCCATCTTTCACACAAACTATAGTATAAATCTGTCTTATCTTTATGTACTTTAGATACTATACCATCGGTATTTGCGCTTAACACTTGTATTCCACCATCTTCTAGTGATTCTATAAGCATTAATAAAGATAATTGACCTGTTATGGTTGTACTTAAGGTTACTAAGGGGTCATACTGCCAGTTATAGGATTCATTAGTTTTACCAAATCCACCACCATTCAAAGCAAGTTTTAAGGCTTCATTAATAGATTTCTTACCTTCTTTCTTGGCTTTAAGTCTTATATTAAACACATCTTTATATCCTTCTAGCCACTCGATTCCTAAGTGTGCGGGATATAATTGTTGATTAATAATGGTTGCAGGATACATACTTGCTACATCACAGTCTATGAGTTGGTACTCTTCTGTCGATTCTAAATGTCTCGGTTTATCTTCACTATGTAATCCTCCTTGGGCAAATTTATACTTAGTTTCTCCGTAAATCAGTTCTTTCTCTAATTCCCCTTTTGTTTTAGTAATTGACTTTTCCTTTAATTCCCTAAAAAACTCTTGTAAATATGTAGATTTAAAATCTATATACTTAGGAACACAATCTTTAAGATCAATTCTTGGTCTAAAAGTTCTAATATCTTTTAAAAGTCTCGCACTTTTACCTGTTATATTAATATATACCATTTTATTAACAGCATCACCAATCTTAACATCATTATAATTTCTACAATGAATATTATACTTCTCTTGTATATCCTTTCTTAATTGTATTCTGTCTTTTCCCTTATACAAAGGGAGTTCAGTATCACCTTTTGTTATTTTATAAAACTCATATGTAGCCTTTACATCGTTGAGATTATAATCTAAAACAGATTGTATCTCTCTTTCTAACAGTATATGGTCTTGTTCAAAAGGCATATCTTGTACATTATGAAAATTAATTGCGATTTCTATTGCTTTTAAAGAAGTCATTCTCGCTTTATTATCAAAATGCCATATCCTAAACAAGTCTAATTGAGGAATTTTTATATTCCAATAAGGTATTTGAGAATATTCACTCTCTATAATCTTATTAGAACAGTTGTGTATTTTTTCTGTAATCTGTTTTTCATTCAATATGATCCAATCTCCAGAATATTTTGTTATATAATGTATAATGGGATAATCATAATTTAAATTATTAAATCCTATTTGTCCATCTAATGTTCCTAGATGTTTTATTAATTCTGTTGACTGATCTTCTTTTTCGCTGATATAAAACTGTTTAATCTCTTTAGTATCTACATTCATTCCTGTATAACTAAAGAAGTTAGGAAACACTTCTAAATCATATACTTCAATATTACGCATAACATTAAATTTAGTAGTCTCGTTAAGATTCGAACTTAAGACCTTCACAGTATCAGTGTGATGCTCTACCAGCTGAGCTACGAGACTGTTATCGGGTAAGAAATCGAATCTATCCCGATATAAATTTTAAATATAAATATAATCAACTATGCTTATATTATATTCTTCTAATAAATCTTTTATTAATTTATCTTCAATCCTTTGGTGTTCTAAAACCACATCTGGAATAAAGATACATTTAATATTTTCTGCATATATCAAATAACCTTTGTTTATATGCTCTGTCTTTCGCATTTCTAGAATAAACTTAGGTAAGTCTTTTTCTTTTATTGCTAAAGGTTTGTTCTCTTCAATATGTTGAAGTAGTTTCTCCATAAATTCATCACTGTTAGGTGAGCCTGGTTTTTGCATATAGCATATAACCGCACCACCTTCGTCATTATATGCGCGTGAGAAATTAACAGGAGCATCAATAAAAGGTGCTCTACAAACAGCTATATCTTCGATATAGAGTTTATCTTTTAATTCTTTGCGTATATATGATCTTATATTATGTTTTGAATTATAGGGTTCACATAATAAATCTTCAATATATTCAATATGTCCTGCTTCTGCAAGGGCGTTTACATTAACCATAAACGCAGAAGTCTTCTCTTTATTCATAATTCCCTTTTCCCCAGTAAATTTAATCATACGTAAAGTACATACGATGGGATTATGATAGAAAGTTATTTTTGATTTCATGAAACTAATCTTATTATTTTTTTAATTTCCGCATATTTCTTTTCTATTGGTTTAATTTTATGATAAATATTTGATTCAACTCTTTGCTTGTTGATCTCCCATACTTCATCTTTAACTATAGTATCATCTGGTTTCTGATATACGGCTTTATGTTTACGTATATAAGTATCCCAAGGTTTTATATCAACTAAATATTTCCATAAAACATCTTTTCGTGGACTTATAAATGCTGTTCCTTTGTTTAGGAATAATAGAATATTCCAGCATTCTTTAAATCTTTTTTCTTCTTCTGATGATTTATTATAGGCTTTAAACCATTTTTTGTGTTCTTCACTCTTAGATTTTAATTCTTGTTTTTCTATTCCGTTTATATACACCCCTCTTTCATATGTATGATAATAATCATAACCCATAATAGGTGGAAGTAATTCTATAAACATACCATTGATACAAAAACAAAGAATATTCTTTTCCATACTTAATCTTGAAAGTTCTTGTATTGATCGTTTACTTGTCATGTTGTTTGAGCTTAATATTGTAAAATTATTCCCATATTCTTTATACTCAGATAATCTTGCTTGTATCATCTGATCTGTTTCAAGAAAAGGTTCTCTGAATCTATCTTTTATTTTGAGATAAAATCTATATTCTTGAGATTCACAATGTTCTCCTTTATTATTTATATATTGTACTGTTTCTATTCTAGGAATAAAATCTTCGTCATCATATATATATTCATATACCATTGGCCACCATTCTTTACTACCTTGAGTAAAATATGACTTTTCATTTAGACGTTTACTTATCTTTTGATCTACATTATCACCATTAATTTCATCGTTAGTGAAGAAATAATATTTACCAGCGTTAGTAGGTGATATTTCCCACAAATATCTCTTTTTAATCCTAACACAATTAGATTTTAAAGCTTCTCTTATGATATTAACACTTACTCCAAGAGATCTCATTCTAACCCAATTAATCGCATTACAATTATATGGAAGAGATATATCTTTTATATCTGGATTTATACTATTTGGTTTTAGAGACGCTAAATAGTATATAGAATCATTATTTATAATTTCTGAAGTCCTTGGAATCTCATAGTCACTATCATGTCTTGTTATTTTTAGATTTCTTGTATGCATAATAACTTCTTATGGGTTCCCATTTTCTTTTCTTTAAATACTTTTTGAAATTCTTTTCTTTTTCCTCGAATTTTTCCTTTTTAACTTGATCTCGATTAGGTTTAAATATCTTATTATGTTTCCTTCTCATAGCACGTTTAATATTCCGCATGGCTTCACGCTCTAAGTACTTACGGAATCTTTTTTCTCTGTGCTTCTCTATTTGATCAAGATGTTCTTCTGAGACTTCTTTTCTTTTACCAGCCTCGATTAATTTTGTAACTTTATCCCTTCGTTTTGGATATTCTTCTCGTGGATAATATTGAGATTTGTTATTTTTAATCTTACGTTTAGCAATAGGAGATTTATGCTTATGCTTATTCTTTCTCTTATTCC
>Ga0233415_10001019_pt1 | contig 12556 bp, 9 predicted proteins | sample Na_anoxic_12_MG_FD_188631 | JGI IMG/M metagenome (GOLD analysis project Ga0233415, IMG submission 188631) | Seawater microbial communities from Saanich Inlet, British Columbia, Canada - Na_anoxic_12_MG | ecosystem: Environmental > Aquatic > Marine > Inlet | place: Canada: British Columbia... | reverse complement strand
CGTGTACTCGGCGGTCCCCTGACTGCCGAGCGACCCAGTCGCCCCTCCCGGCACCTCGAACGACTTGGACGTGGCGAACGGTATGGCCCTACCCAACAGCTCGGTGCCGATGTTGCCGCCCAACCTCAGCGACGGCAGCTTCCTCCAGATGGTCGGCAAGTACACCCCCAACGCAATCAACCCCGCTGAAACAACCGCGACACTCCCCACCTGGCTGCGGATGTCGCTGCGGGCCATTTCATCAATCTCTTCTTTCGTGAAATCCCGGTTGGGATCGAGGGGCTTGCCCAGACCGACTAAGTTCGCCAGCCGACGCTTGATTCCCTTCAGCATTGCCACCAGCCCTGGCGCCCACTCACCAATGTTCTGGTAGACGTATGCACCGAGGAAGAAGCTTATCGCCGCGAACACTGCCCAACCAACCAACGGATAGATGTTGCCTAGGGCAAGCAGTCCGATTGCAAGGGCTGCCACCAGTATGATGGCGATAGCCCGCCAGGTTGTCACTTTCCCCCAGAGCCATTTGAACAGCTTACCCAGCCGTGTCGCTCCCCGAACCTCGGCCACAACCGGTGACGTGAACACGGCAATCAGGCCGAGCACGCCGACCGCCGCGTATGCGATCCATGCAAGAGGGGATTGGGGTGGGGCTATGCCCACGGTGAACACAATGGCGAGCACGGCTGCGATCACCAGCACCCCCCAAAGCCCATGCCTGAGCAACAGTCCCGCCACCTTTGCTGTCGAAGGCCCTAGCGCATCGGTCAACACTTCGGCCCAGGTGTTGCCGTCACCGGTGGCGCCCCCTCCGGTCATCCGGCGGTACACCAGGGTGCCGATTCCTGCCACGAGCAACAGAGTGGCGATTATCTGGGCAAAGATCCGAGATCCGGAGGACGGCGTCTGGGGCTTCACGCCTTCTGACTTGTCCTTTTCGGCTTGTTCGTATTGGTTGGCCTCTTGCTCGCCTGTGGCGATGAAGAGGACAATGGCGAGTAGCGTGAGGATAAGGGGAGTGGCAGCCTCCATAGCCAAGGGACTGCTGTACTAGTCGGAAACTTATTCTTGTCGACGCAGACGCTGTTCGAGGGTCTTGCGGCCATGGCAGTTGCGACACAGCGCAGTCAGGTTGTCGATCTCATTCGTCCCACCGTCTTGCAGCTCAACAACATGATCGACTTCATATGTTGCCTCCAGGGTATCACCGCAATGTGCGCACTGCCACCCTTGACCCGCCGCAACAGCATTCCGCCGTGCTCCCGACACGCTCCGCTTAGCAACCGATGTACCCGAAGCCCCAGTGTCTCGGTTGCTATCAACACTTCCAGTCCACCTTCCCCGCCCCTCTTGCATACTACCACCGCCCCCCAGCATACCCAACCCACTCTGGATCAGCTGCGTTGTGGCACTGCTCGGCATCGATGACACTACGCCAGTTGCTGTGTGTACCATGCTCATGTTGTCCGTTCCTGGCCGGTTAACCAGCAACAGTACCCCAAGCCCGACTAATGCAATCATTGCCGCCTGTCCGTACCGTTTGAAGGTGTAGATTTTCCGCTGCAAATCTCCACCAGTCAGCACGTCCGCCATCAGAACTCCACATATCCCCAGCACCAACAGCGATCGCCGGACATTGAATCCTGCCATTGACGTCTTGAGTCTAGAGAACGAACGCATAGGTTGCTACTCAGGTACGACATATTGATCAGAGCTTGTGTGCCCCATAAGCAATCCCAAATGCCGCAACCAACACACCGAGTGTCATTAGCTGACGTGTCTGACGCTTCTTCACTGCCTCGTTGCGTCGCCGCTCCCGTCGGCGTACATCGTCATCATTGCGGCAACAGTTCAGAATGCAGTTATCGGCCCATTTTGTTAGAGCGCTGCGGGAGCCTAGATGGGGTTGTACTGGATTGTGTTGCAAATAGGCAGAGTAAGCCTCCCGCTCGATCCCTTCGGGTAGGTACATGTGAAAGCCGTGAAGCATAACGTAGGCGGCACGACGTTCTTCTGCGGAAGGTGTCTGAGGATATCGCCAGGCAAAGTTAGGAACCAATCGGATGCTGCTCATTGTACTGCTGTACTACCGCATCAGCAGCTTTATGATGTATGAATGCATCTAGACCGCGTGGTCTCAAATCACAAGGGTGATACTGCATGCGTTATGAGGTGGTGGAGCTTCGGGGAAATGCGCGACTCCCAACGCTGAGTGTCGGTGTGATCGCCGTGTGTTGGCGCGACGGCACACCTTATTTTCTACTAATCAACCGGAAGGACAGCATGCCTTTTTGTGACATCGTGCGCCGCAGGTATCCGATCACCGATCCTTTGCATCTCCAACGTCTTGTCAACGCCATGACGAATCAGGAGAAGCAACGTCTGATGTCTGAGACACATGAACAGCTGTGGCAGGATATGTGGGGGACGATCCGTGGAGGACTCGGCAGCGAATGCGGCACCGCAGCACGGTGTTTCAATCAGTTGCATAGTTCGGGAATGCTGAAAAAAGCGCTGGAGGAGAGCACCACATCATGGGAGGAGACAGAGTGGGAGTTTCCCAAGGGGCGCAAGAGCTATCAGGAGCGCGATCAGATGTGTGCGCTGCGTGAGTTCGAGGAGGAAACCGGTGTGTCATCATCCAAGTTGCAGCTTGTATCGAATGTAGTTCCGATCGAAGAGACATACACTGGAACAAACGGCAAGGCATATCGTCATCGTTACTATCTGGGAGGGATTGGCGATCCGGATGTTGATCTGTCTCAGTATCAGCGGTCAGAGGTGCGAAAGGCGCGATGGCTGACATATGAGGAGGCCATGGGGAAGATTCGCGATTACCATGTGGAGAAGCGTCGGGTGTTGGAGATTGCGATGCGGTTGGTCCAGGACCTGTGCATTATGTCGGCCGAGGATAGTAGGGATGGCCGCCAGCGACAGGGGCGCACCGAAACATGGGGACGGGCCAACTGGGGTGTCCGTCCCACAGGGCCTTCTACCTGAGCCAGGAAACCCTGACTTCGCTTCACGTCTCGCAGAAGTTCCTGAGTTCACTGCGATTGCTAATGCCAAGGTTGACTCGGACCGTGACCCATGTGCATCGCGATCCGAACCATCAGCCGTATTCCAAATCGCTCCACATCAGCGTTTTGTCAGAAGCTTCATGTCGGCCACGACTCCATATCGAGGACTGTTGTTGTTTCACGGACTGGGAAGTGGTAAGACGTGTGCAGCGATGCAGGTTGCCGAAGAGACGTTCAACACGTTGGCCAGCGTCGGCATCCCACGGCGCACATTCATTGTGGCCGCCCCCAATCTTCAGGCACAGTTCAAAGCTAATCTGTTCGATGCTGACAAGCTCACGCAACAGAACGGCGTATGGACAATGCCGGGATGTGTGGCTCCCGAGCTGCTGCGTGAAGCGTTGCCTGATCCGCGCACCGTCGAGCCCAAGGAGACGATTGTGCGCAGGCTTGAACAGGCCGTAGCCAGGCGCTACGCCTTTGTCGGTCCCGATCAGCTTGCCAACATGGTGGACAAAGTATTGAAACGGCATGCCGGTGTGGTGGGCAAGTCTGCACGCACTCGCCTCGACAAGCGTGCTCTCACTGAAGTATTCGGACAACGTCTGTACGTCATCGACGAGGCTCACGATCTCCGTGTGTCCGGCCCCGGTTCGTCCAAGCGGGCCTGGGACGCCCTGCGAAAGATCGCCGAACATGCTGATGGTACAAAAATGCTTCTGCTAACGGCAACTCCTGTGTTCGACACTGCTGCCGACATCGTAAGCCTACTCAATCTCCTCTTGCTCAACGATGGCCGTAAGGCGCTCCGGGCCACTCAGTTCTTCGCCGCTAACGGTCAGCTGCGCGATTCCGAATCCGCAACGAAACTCGCAAAAGCAACCACTGGGTACGTGTCGTTTGTCAGCAGCCAGAACACTGAGGTATTCCCGTTTCTGTTAATGCCGAAGCAGTTTGGTTATCAGCAGCCGGCGCTGCCCGAACCTCAGCTACCGCTGCGTGGCGAAGGCGTGGGGCAGGATGCCAAGATCTTGGACCTAGCCAATGTAGGACTCAGCCAGTACCAGGAAGGCGTGCTCCAAGCCCTCCTTCGCCACCTCACCACAGCCGGCAAAGGAATGGGGCACACCGAGTTGGCAAAGACCATCATGGCCCTCAACTTTGTGTACCCAGGATACGATCCTGCCGCCAAGCAGCCACCCGATGCATTCATCGGAAACAGAGGACTGCTGCGATGTGTGAAGAATCTCAGCGGACGGGGCAGCAAACGCCAGGCGGCAGGCCCATACGTCTATGACCCGGCGATCGAACAACGGTATGGTGACATCTTTGCCGTGCCCAATCTGCGAGAGTACAGTGCGAAGGTGAGCAGGATCATCAATGAAGTTGAAGGGGGTGCTGGCATCGCACTGGTGTACTCGCAATATCTAGAAGCGGGGGCTGTGCCTATGGCATTGTCGCTTGAGCGTGCGGGGTATGTGCGGCGGGACGGCCCATCGTTGTGGGACAGCGCTGGCCCTGCGCCGCCAGCCGAGAAAGGAGGTTACATTCTTATCACTGGTGAACGGTCACTGTCCCCGAACAACCCCGCGGCGATCGCGCTCGCTACCGCAGAAAACAACAACAACGGTGAGCGTGTGAAGGTTATTGTGATTTCGCAAGCGGGGTCTCAGGGTGTTGATCTGCGGAACATACGACAATTGCATCTCATCGATCCGTGGTATAATCTGGGTCGCGCTGAACAGATCTTTGGTCGTGCGCGACGACACTGTTCGCATATCAGTCTCCCACCGGACCAGCGCAATGCATCAGTCTACATGTACTCGACGATGCTGCGAAATCGCGAGGAAGCACCGGATTACTACATCTACAACCTAGCAGCTGGCAAGGCTATCGAGGGTGGCCACATCATGAGGGCGTTGAAGGAATGGTCAGTCGATTGCTGGCTATCCAACGAAGGACAAGTCCAAAAGGGGGAGATGGTGCCACAGGTGGCTTCCAATGGCATGCACACCGAAGCTTCCACTGTTCCAGCCGAGTACTCATTTGCCTGCGATTATCAGGCCGTGTGCACTTTTCGCTGCGGCGGCAAACCGCCGGGCCAACCGGTGAGACCGATCTACAGTGACCGTATGATCGAGATTGCCGGGCCTCCTCTGCTAGCTGCGCTGCGTTCTATGTTTTCGACCCGAGTGCACTACTCACGGAATGAACTGCATGCCAAGCTAGGTACTGGAACAGACAAGGGTATGGGGTACTCACCCTTGCAGATCGACGCAGCCTTAACGGCGCTCGTCACACAGCCTGAGCAATGGGTCATCAATGCACGAGGAGTGCCGGGGCATGTTGAGAACATTGACGTGCAGTATCTCTTTGTGCCGGCAGGATTGGATGGGGCACGGTTGTCGTTGCAAAACAGACTCCAGGGTGCTGTGCAAGTGCCGCAGGCAGTGGAAGTGGAAGCCCCCGATGTGAAGCTAGGCTCGGTCCGGGTGTACACTGATGCCGAAGACGGTGCCAAGCTAGCGAAGAAGATTTGGACCCGTTCCAATCGCGAGGCGCGATTCATTCCGTTGCCAACTGGACAGCAAGTCATAGCTTGGTCTTGGGGCGCGACGAACGCCATGCACGATCCGAACCCCGTGATGCGTGCCAGAAAAGTGCTTCCGAATGTCGAAACTGCCGAGCAGTTGGTTCAGCACATCGTGGCGCGAGATATCCAGCTGCTACCTATGTCGTCCAAGCTGGCGTTGTTACGTGCTGGTGTCGATCGCAAGATTATTGGCGGGCTGGGAGAAGAGGTGGATCAAATCTTCCTGTCATCATTGCGGGGGTTGGGCGGGCCGTTTGTTGCACCGCCGTCGGCTAAATGGAAGGGAGTGTTTGTGTTTGGGGACTATGACAACAACGTGCTGGAGTACTACATGGCAACGCCAGAACAAGTTGTTCGTCGTGCGGTACCATCTGAAGTAACAGCTTTCCAGGCAACACGGGCCGCGCTGCCTCCGCCCGCCCTCGTGCACGGCGTCATTCGTCCTCACAAAAAGCAGTATCTTACCTTCAAAGTGGTTGATACGCGGGCAACAGCTCGGCAGGAAGGGTGGCGGTGCAGTCAGTCGCAGAAGTCACGAATTATGGGGGCGCTCAACGGCGTCATCGGGGAAGACAAATTCACAAACGCAAGCACAAAGGGGGTGGGCAGCGCACGGGAGTTGTGTATCGATCTGGAGCTCATCCTTCGATGGTTTCAGGGTGTGCATAAGGATGATCGCCAATGGATGTATACGTACGAACAGACACTACTCCGATAGGGAAATTGATGCAGGTGTTTTTGAGCGGGAATAGGTAGACATGGCAGCTCGCACCCATGGAGCCCACGACTCACCTACGCCTCCATCAGACCTGGACGAGGATGGACCTGCGTATTCTCCGCATTCTCCCGGTGTGCCGCCACCTCCGCCCGGGTCTCCGCCACCACCACCACCAGGGTCTCCACCCCAAGCTGCGACGGCGGCAGCGGCGGCAGCGGCGGCAGCGACAGCTGATCCGACACAACGCACACGGCATCATCTGTACTCCCGCCAGTTGCTTAGTCGCACGTTCGTCATGCCAAGCTACCTTATTGGCACGCCGCCGGCGAAGGAACTCGCATCCCAGGCCCGAAAGTTGGAAGGCAAGTGCACCGCCGAGGGGTTGGTTCGGCAAGGCAGCACATCGATCACATCGCACTCGGCGGGTGTGTGTGACGGCGGCGACATTGCATACAACGTTCGGATTGAGTGTGACATTTGTTCGCCGATGCCCGGGCAACGAATCAACAAGTGCAAGATCATATCGGTCACCAAGGTGGGCATTCGTGCGATCAAGCCACCTGCCCCAGGCCCGTTAACGATCTATGTGCTCCGCGATCATTATGGCGACAGTGAGTACTACCAGAGTCTGCAAGAGGGGGATGATATCGATGTCGTTGTGACGGCGCCACGGTTTCAGCTGAATGACCCGAACATCACGGTGCTGGCAGAACTGATTCCGAAGAGGCCGTACACTCGATCAGTGATCCAACCGAGCTAGAGGCCTGGCAGAAGTCGTTGTAGTTAGGCATGAGCTTGGAGGAACTGGAACGTGTTCGGGACGAGATCCAGGGTTTCTCGAAGATTCATCAGGAACAGGTGTACAAGCTGCTCCGAGATGGTGGGGCGGAGGTCCAGGAGACCAGTCAGGGGGTGTTGGTTAACTTGGGGGCATTGGCCGACAAACTGCTCGAGGATGTTATCAATTACACAAAGCATGTCCGGGTGCAAGAGAAGCACATCACGGCTGATGAGATCGCCAAGGATGTGTTGCGGGAAAACTACTTTGGAGCAAGTGCTGAGCAGGCGTAGGTGACCCGATGCCCGAGCTGCTGGACACATACAATCAGTATTCGTTTTCCACTGCGTTGCCGGATGACCGAAGCCAGTCCGCGACCCCCGCCGTCCTACTACCAACTACCCCACCCCCTCTTGCATCCTCCGACACTCAATGGTCTCGTATGTATCGAGGCCTCACCGCTGAACGGCAGCGCGAACTTCTTGAGCAGGCGGTGATCGCAGTGGGCGAGGTGAAGTTCAGGGGATTGCACAAGGAGCCGTTATTGGCTGAACTGAGACGCGGCCTTGCAGGAGAACTGCCAACCTCGTCGTCTGCTAAGTTCTTCCTGATGCAGGCAGCCATTGGCCCAGACCGCTTTGTATTCCGATGTAACAACTGGTATTATCCGCTGGTTCATGCGTGTTCTAAGTTGCCTCATAAGTGCACGACGTTGAAGCCGGATGGGGCGATCGCGATCGAACAGATGTGTCACAAGGGATGTGCGGGAATCGATAACCCCTGGAATCCTTTGAAGGGGCGAGGCGCTTACAAGAAGCCACAACTCATCGCGATGGTTGGTCAACTGTTTGGAGAAGTGCCGCCGCGTGCCAAGGCGGATGAGTTGTATGCGATGTTGGTAGGACAGTTTAAGCCTCTGGAACAGCCTTGATCGGGAATCAAATTGACCTGGGGCACCATTTTCTATTAGTACAGTAGTGTGTATGGCCGAGTTTCAGGCACAGCTCCGCAAGCTCTTTGAGCGGTACACCGCTGACGCTGCGAACGCGGAGTTCGAAGCGCGGTTCGGCATCAAAGGGCACGAGTTGCTGCGAGAGAACATCGTAGATGTCTCGCAGCGATTACAGGGTTCGGGATGGGTCGGGAGCATGCCTGCATACTTGTTGCGTGTGACGCCGCAGTTTGTGCAAGGTCAGACTGGGCGCACGACGCTGTCTCAGGTCCGTGCCGAAATCGAGGGCATGACTGATATCGAAACATACTGCGAGGATGATCGAATCACCGAGGACGGTCCGGGTGATCGTATGCGCGGATTCATCACCTTGGTGCGAAAGACTCGGGTGCGTGGAGCAGATGGCAGCACAGTGCCTCCGTTGGACAACAAGGAGTTTGGTGTGCGGTTCTCACTCAAGACAGAAAGTCCTCTGGCTGCTCGCGACCCGCTGGCGCGGTCGACGCTCCAAAACTGGGCCACATCGAAAAAGCTGTATCGTTTGCTGAAACGGACGACGTACACGAGCCCTGACGTTGCCTGGAAGGTGGATGTGAGTATTGTGCGGCAATCGCGTGAGACGACCTTCAGCATGCAAGAGTCGGAGGTAGCGATGGTGCCGCACACTTACGAGGTTGAGATAGAGGCTGTGGCGTCGCCGCTGGGGACTGCGGAGCGATTGGCGCAGCTAAGTTCGTTGGTCAAGTCTGTGCTGGCGGGTATTCAGGGCACAAACTATCCCATTGGCCGCACTATGGCCTTGCGGGTGGCCAGCGAGTACCGAGAGTTGATGGGGATCAAGACCAACAAGGGCGCTCGGCAGCTAGCCTTGCAGCCTCGGGAGTTTGTGGGACTTTCGCTCATGTCGTTGGAGCTGTCAACCGTGCAACCTGCCGATGCGAACTTTGATTACTCCATTCGTGAAGGATACTGTGTGACAGACAAGGCCGACGGCGTGCGACGCTTGCTCTTCATCGATCCGAATGCGCGAGTGTACACTATCGACACCAATGGCCGCATCCGCTACGAGGGTTGCAAGGTCAGCTCGCGTTACGCGCACTCTCTGATTGATGGTGAACACATCCTGCGGGACAAGTTTGGCAACTTCATCAACACGTTTGCTGCTTTCGATGTGATTATGGTAAATGGGAAGGATGTCCGTCGACTGCCATTCACGACCCGGGATAAGGAGGATCGTCTCAAGATCCTCACTGCCATGATCAAGCGACTTGAGCTGACACCATTGTCGCCGGTGGGCAAGTTGACCATCACTCCAAAGCGATTCTACAGCAGCGACAACATCTTTGCGGATGCAGCGTCAGTGCTGTCCGAAGTGCGGGACGGCAGTTATCCGTATGAGACGGATGGCCTGATCTTCACACCTCGGCTATTGGGGATGGGTGAAGGCATGAACAACTGGCCAGTCAACCACAAGGCCACCTGGCCAGCGATCTTCAAGTGGAAGCCACCTTCGCAGAATACGGTGGACTTCTTGGTGGATGCAATGCGAGATGGACAGGGGAAGATTGTGACAGGGAACATCTCTGAACCGGGGCAGGACTTGGCCTCTCCCAACTCGATTCGGACCTATCAGATCCTTCAGTTGCGGGTTGGCTATGACAAGAACCGCCACGGCGTGATGAACCCGTGCCAAATGGTACTGGATGGCGAAAAGCTGCGACGTACGCGTGGTGGCGATTCCTACCTACCGGCGCGGTTCATACCCCGCGATCCCTACGACCCTCTTGCATGGCAGTGCAAGCTGTTTGCGGACAGCGAAGGTCAGTTGCTTACTGAGGATGGAAAGGAAGTGATTGAGGATCACAGCATTGTGGAGTTCCGTCGCGATCTGGGTGCTGATGCAGGCTTTAAGTGGAAGCCGATTCGAGTGCGTCACGACAAAACAGGTGAGCTTCGGGCCGGAATCAAGAACTATGGGAATGCGTACCATGTGGCGGAGAGTGTGTGGAACTCGATCTATCATCCGGTGACCGAGGCGATGATCACCACTGGCGATGACATCCCGCCTCCTGGGGCTGAGGACTACTACGTGTCAAAGACGGGGCGAAGCATGTTCCGTGCTTTGCGAGACTTTCACAATCAGGTCATCAAGCGACGGCTGATCATGGCGGTGAGCCGTCCTCGTGGCACGCTGGTGGATTTGGCAGTGGGACGTGCGGGTGATTTGCCGAAATGGATCGAAGCCAAGCTGGGCTTCGTCTACGGGATTGACCTGTCAACCGACAATGTTCAGAACCCAATGAACGGCGCGTGTATGCGGTATCTCGAGGCATCGTCTGGTAAGCGTCGTGTCCCAGAATGCATCTTCCTTCAGGGGTCGTCAGCATTGGACATTCCAAGCGGTGCGGCGTTTGGGTCGGCAGGCAGCAAGAAGGTGAATGCGGCGATCCTGGGGACGATTGGGAAAAGTGTTGACATCGCACAGGAGCTGGGGGCAGGCGTGGCCGCCGCACGAAACAAGGGAAAGGGCGGTTTCGACGTTGTTTCATGCCAGTTTGCCACGCATTACTTCTTCGAGAACCATACTATACTGACAACGTTTCTGGATAATGTGCAGGCGCTCTGCAAGCCAGGCGGATACTTCGTGGGGACGTGCTACGACGGACAACGGGTGTTTGACGCATTGGAAGACAAGGATCCCGGTGACGGTATCAGCCTTACGGACGGTGACGAGGTACTGGTGTCCATCACGAAGGAATACGAGTCGAATGTGTTTGAGGCGAACGATACCAGTCTTGGGTATCCGATCACGGTAACGCAGGAGAGTATCGGGAAACCGGCGACAGAGTTCCTGGTCAACATGGAGTACCTGACACGCGAGTTGCGCGTGCGTGGCTTTGAGCCGGCGCCCTCCTCGGTCACACGCGATGGTGGACTTGGGAATAGCATTGACGGCTTTGCCTCAGTGTATCACGCACTCGAACGTCAGGGGGGTCGTTTGCGGCCTGCCGAACAGGAGGCGCTTCGAATGGGTGAGGCTGAGCGGAAACTGTCCTTCCTCAATGTGTACTTTGTGTACCAGAGGATGGACGCGGGTGACGATGCATGAGTGACATAGGCACAATTGACATAGGCACACCTCATGCCGTCATAGGAGTCGCAGCTACATGACACCAAACTCGGAGTTTCTTTTTCGTTTGCCGTCGCCATCGGCTGCAAGTCGACCGGCGATATATGGCACGTTGTCTGCTGAGGCGTCACGACGTGGGCTATTTCCGCCATCAACGTTGACGTTGATCAGTACGCTGGACACGTTCGACAAGGATGGGAAGATCAAAGATGCAGTTTCTTCGGAGTATGACGTTGTTGGAACGGTGACCACGATTGCGAACTGGTTGAGAACGACGAAGCCAAGGCATTGGACTGCGGCTATTCAGTTTCCCAATGCCCCAGACAGTTTGCGACAGTTGCATTGGTTGCGGGCCGTGTGCAGTGAGTTGTTGTTTGGGGGATTGGTGGACGACAAGGGCTTGTGGTGTCTGCATTTGCGAGGGACGGTGCATGAGCAATGTCAGAGTGATCCGGCGGGGTCGGTTGCAGATGATTCGCTGGCTGAGAACGAATACCTGAATATTGCTGTGGCTGAGGGAACAACAATGTTGGTGCAGTTGTACACTGAAAAGAGATGGAATGCGTAGAATGCAAAGTTATCGTGGACTAGGATAGCCTGATGGGGGTCGCAGCCAGCACAAAGCTAATCATCGGGATCATCGTGGTCCTTGCGGCATTAGTAATGTACCAAGTGATGGGCATCGGTGCCCAGGCGGAGGCGCTCGCCAACCCAGGCGTCCCACCCGGAGAGATCTCAGAAGCCCTGGGACAACGAATGTTCCGACAGGTCAGCCTCGAAACCCCCAAACCCAACCTGTGGATTCATCTCAATACCAATCAAACACTTCCATTCCCTGGCATGTCGTTGCTTCCAAGCGCTCAAACTAGCACTACACGCATTGACAAAGCGCCCACGTTCGAACAGTTGTGCGCATACAGCGTGTTGTTCCACAATGCTAACGATTTCAATGTTGTGCTAATCACCGATAACGATCTCTCCCTCTTGCTTCCTGGATGGAATGTCAATCTCTCTGCTGTGCCCGATGAAGCAAGAGACGCCGTCCGACAGGTTGCACTTATTCGAATCGTGTACTACTACGGTGGTCTGTTGGTGCCATCTACTTTCGCCGCCACCGCCCCATTCCGGAAGGTCATTAGTTTGCCCAATGCAGCACCCGCTAATCAAATCCTTGCCTTCGCCACCCCTAGCACCGGCACCAATCGTAGCGAAGAGGGTGGTGTCCACGCTCCGCTGTTTGGTCCTTCGGCGCAGTTTCTGTACTCGGCACCTCTGAACCAGACTGTTCGTCAGTTGATCAATGCGTTGTCGATGAAAACCGGCACTCAGGCACAGGTGTCATCATTCGAGGACCGTGCAGCCATGGCG
>Ga0233415_10001017_pt1 | contig 12570 bp, 11 predicted proteins | sample Na_anoxic_12_MG_FD_188631 | JGI IMG/M metagenome (GOLD analysis project Ga0233415, IMG submission 188631) | Seawater microbial communities from Saanich Inlet, British Columbia, Canada - Na_anoxic_12_MG | ecosystem: Environmental > Aquatic > Marine > Inlet | place: Canada: British Columbia... | reverse complement strand
TACAATTTGTAAATATATATTTTTTTTGTCCTTTTGGTAAATTAGATAAAAAAATTTGTAATTTGGAATCATTTTTTAAATATTTTGACATATCTTGTCTAATAAATTTCCAATATTCTGCTTCATTAATTATATGACCTTCTTCTTGTAAACCTCTAAGAGTTTGATTGTATTTACTAAAAATACTATTCCAATATTCATTAACATTAATTTCAGAAGAAATATTCTTAGATATTAAAAAATTATATATATTTTTTTTTTGATTTTCAATGTAACCGTTATTTATATCATATAAAGTACCATCTAAATCAAATAATAATACAGAGAATTTATTATACGCATTCATTACTTTTATAATTGGCAATATCTTTATTATCTTTAAAGTAAGCATTAGATAATTCCTCTTTTTGTTGCTCAATATTAGTTAATTGTTCTTCTTGTGTCTTAACATAATCTAGGTATTTTTCAATCTTAATAATTATATCTTTTTTAATATTAGTTAGATTTATAAAAATACCATTATTGTTTTCATTTAAAGTACATTTTTCATCTGATTTTAAAATCTTTAAAATTGCAACTTGATGAAATTTATCTAATTTCTCTACCTCTTCTTTTATATAATCAAGATTCATTATGTATTATAACTAATATTCTATTTAAATATTTTAATTAATAACTAACTTTGGCTTTTTTCCTCCTTTTTTTATATATTTATCTAATTTAGGTTTTACAAATTCTCCAATAACACTAACTTGAGAATCATTTAATTCATATCGTTGACCGATAACTCTAATAGTTATTTCTTCGTCTTCTGATAATTTAATAAAATATTCATTATTATAGTGATGATCTCTGCTTAAATAAACAACTATTGGTGATATCTCACTATTAATAACAGCTCTAATACCAGCTTGAGTAATATTTTTGATTACACATTTAATTTTCTGTCCTTCTACTGGACAACATACTAAACATTCAAATACAACTTCAAAAGCAACTGTATTAGCCTGTAATAAACCACTAGAATATGAAACAATTTTAGTTGAATTAGGTTTAATAAATCCTTCTACACTACATTTTCCTTCAATCTCTTTTTTTATTTGATTTTCTAAAACTTGTCTTAAATTTGCTCCAACATTATTGAAGGGAAGATGTATTTTTCTAGATAATAAGCTATTAGAATATACACCATCAATACTATTTTTGTGTTTAAAATCCTTTTTGGTTACTTCCATATCTATTATATAATAATAATATATCTTTAATTAATATTCAATTTTAATTTAAAAGGAGGCTTTCTCAATATTATTAATAATTGCTTCCTGGGGAGTTAAGAACCATGTCTTATTATTTAATTTGTTTTTATTATTATATCTTAAAATCATTTCTTGTATAATACAAAATTCTGTTTTATTTCTTCCCTTAGTATTTGCAGGAGTATATTTTGTTTCTCCCAAAATTGTATTTAATAATTTAATTGTTTCTGATTTTCCCGATTGATCACATCTAGCACCTTTACTTCTTTTATCTTCTAAATTTTTAACCTTAAATATATTGTATTCATTTTTAAAATTTCCTATAAATCCTACATAATTATTCATATTAACAATTTTAATTACCTTTTCTTTAATATTATTAGCTAGGTCAACATAATCTTCCTGTTCTCCTTTTTCCCATTTATTCTCTCCTTTAATAATTAAATATTGTTTTCCATCCTTAACAGTTATTAATCCAATAATACCTTTGTTTTCTAATAGTTGGCTATCTAAATATGCTTTTATTTGTTTTTCAAAGAGAGATAATGAACTAGAATAATATATTACATCTAGAATATTTTTTAAATCATCAAGTGATAACATATCAATTAATGTTTCAATTATAAATGTTTTATATAATTCATCTGTAATATTAAAGTTTTTATTAAGATATCCGGTATTATTTAAGAATGATGCAAATATATACCAATTTGTTTCTCCTCTTGTAATAGAAGTTGTTTTTTCAATTGCATTATCGTAATTCTTTTTTATTTCATTAATTTTGCTATTTTTTAATTCTTTTTTATTATCAGGCAAAATAGTTTTTAGTAAGGATGGGGCTTTCATATTTAATTTAACTTCTGTTCGCTTATAATCTATAGGATTTCTTCTGTCAAAAGCACTTATATTTTCATTGTCTAATTCTACAGGTTGAAATAGATAATATTCTCCAATATTTACCAAATGCCCTAATCTATTAAATCTATCAATAATAAATTCATTTTTATCATCTATTAAGATTGATAAAGCAGCATTTATTTGAATTAATGGATAGTCTTTAAAAATATTTATTTCACTAATTAAATTTTCTTTTTTATAAAAGAATTTATTTTTAAATAGTTCTCTTATTCTTTGATTTATTTTATCAGTATTCATAAAAATAAAAGCTTCATTTAAAGTATCTAATTTAATTTCTTTTTCAGGAATTGATTTATAAGGTTTACATTTAAAATTACATGTATCCATATAATCACAAGATACAGTATTTGCCTTATCTCCTATAGGAAAATCAATAATCATTTTATTAGATAAATTTTGTTTAACAATTTTATTAAAATTTTCTTCAGAAAAGTTTATTTGATCAATATTTAAGATACAATCTACAGAAGTTTCTTTTAATATTCTACTAACTTGTCCAATTTGTGTAGCCTTTAATTCAGCTAATCTATATGTATATAAATCAGCTGCTTCTTCATCGGAATTTGTAAATAATGTACCATATAAAAAAATTTCTACATTTCTTTTTGAAAATGGAAGATTTTTATGACTACAATTCCTTACAGCTCTACCAATAATCTGTTCTATTAAACTTAAATTATACCAAGGTTCCAAAATATGTAATTGTCTTAAGTTTTTAAAATCTATTCCTTCAGAACCTGTCATTGAAATAATAACTACTTTTATTTTTTCACCATTTTTATTATCTTCATCAGTCAAGTTTTTTAAATCAATCACTTTATCAGGAGACAATGCTTTATCTCCTGTTATCATAGTGTAGGTAGCTTTTTTGAATTTACTAGGATCATCCATTTCATCTTTTGTAAGATATGTATTAACATCTATGGGTGGTGTAGGTGCAGTTTTAAATAAGTTTGAAGCTTTTTGTCCAAATCTAGTAAATCCTAATTCTTCTAATGCAAGAGCCATAGGAATACATCCACCGTCTATAAATTGACTATAAATAAGAACAATTCCTTCTGAATTAAAAATACTATTAGTAATATTTTTTATTTTATTACTATAATTTCCTATATTTTCAGGACTAAATATTTTTCCATATTCTAAAGTTTTATATTGATAATTTTTTTTAGTAGGAGGGTTTGTTGTTTCTGTGTGTGTCATAATTTTATTCAAACCTTCTTTACCAATTAATATTTTTGAATCTATATTAGTATTATTATCTAATCCTTTATTCGGATAAACAATATTCAAAGCTTGTAATAATTTTTGTAACATTGCATATCCAAAAGATTCCATATTATCAAATGTAGGTAATCCTTGTTTTGTTTTTCCAGCTTTTTTTTTAATCTCTTCCATTATGTAAAAATATCCTTTCTCTTGATATGATCCTGCTGTATTTACATAAACATCTACATGTTCTAATGGTTGTAAAATATTTTTTCCATTAAGAGTTTTACGAGGATATGGTAACTCTTTAAATGTATTTCCAATAGAAAACATAGATGGAAAAATTCTGTAAGGAAATGTATATGGATTCTCTCCTCTTACAAAAGATATATAACCTGTAGCTTTTCTTCTAATTATTTCTTCACCTTTTTGTGTACCGTCTGGAGATATTAATAAATTTCCATTTTTATCAAACACATCTTTTAATTCTATTTGAGATCGTCTATCATTAAGATTCATTAAATTTAATAACCAGACAATTTCTTTATAACTATTATACATTGGTGTAGCAGACAATAGTAATAGTCTAATATTATCAACATATTTAACTAATTTAAATAATTCTTTTGCAACATGTTTATTTTGGTTATCATCACTTATTCTTATATTATGAACCTCATCAATAATAATTAACCTATTATTAAAATTTTTTTTTAATTTTGAAATCATCAAATCTTTGTTATCATTTTCAGTATATGATATTTTTAATATATAATTTGCAAACTCAGTATATCCTAAAAATAGATATGCTGTATTTATTATTCTTTTTACCTGTCGTATAACTTTTTCTTTTGATAGTCCTTTCATATTCATAGGATTAATTTCTTTAAGATATTTATTACCTGTACAATCTCTTAAATTCCATAATCCATCAATTAATTTTAATTTTCGTTCATCAAATAATTGTAACCTAAAGTTTTCTTGTACATTTGGTGACGCAACTACAAGAATTCTTTGAGATATACCTAATTGATTCAAGTATGTTCTCATTTCTTCTGATACACTTATAGCACTACATGTCTTACCTGTTCCTAAACCATGATATAATAATAAACTATTATACGGTGTTTGAAAACTCAAAAAATTTCTAACAAAAATTTGATGAGGAACTAGATCAAAATCTGCATTACATAATTTTTCTGCTTGCTCCTCAATTTCATAAATCGTGCCGTCGTATTTATTATCATTGAATTCTTTTTTTTCTGCTATTCTTATATTAAAATTAGGATCATCTAAAGATGGATATAAGTTTTTGAAAGTATCATCTTTTAAAATCAATTTTGAATTTAATAACTCTTTCTCATTTAAAAAATTATTATAATTTGGATGATCTATCAATAAATTTACTTTACTAAAATTTTCCTCAAATACACTACCAATATTTTCTTCAGTAAGTTTCTTAATAGGATTTTGAATTTTTAACTTAGTAGGTTTTTTACTTTTTTTTTCCATAATACTTATATATTATTAATATAATCTATATTCTCTTAATACATTATTTATCATTTTTAATATATTTTTTTTCTCTAAATTATATGGTCTCATTTTTGATATACATGTTTCAAAATCAAACCACTGCATATCTCCTACTTCTGATTCTTGAAAATTATTTGTTGATAAAATAGATGACTCCATATAACCTATAAAATATTTATGTTTATATGATTTCATATTTGACCCTGTAAATATCTCTTCGTATGGAAAAATATTTTGTATTAATTTTATTTCATTTCTTAAGTAACCAGTTTCTTCTTCAAATTCTCTAAAAGCACAATTTAAGTCTTTTTCCTGATAATTTCTTCTACCTTTCGGAAATCCCCATTCAGTTTCAACCCAATTATTATCACATTCATTTAATAATGTTTCTAAATTATAATCTTTTTTATTGGATAATCCCATCTTTAATAAATCATATTTTTCTTTAGATATCTTTTCTTCACCCCTATATTGTATACCAACATGATCACCCCATAAATATCCCCATAATTGATTAAAGTCAGATTTTCTTATTATATCTTTCTCCTCGTTAGACATTTCATTGAATATATTTATTAAATAATTATAATTATGAACAGGATACTTTCCTCTCATAAATTCTACGAAACCTAAACTATGTTTTCGCTTTATCATTAAATATTCTATTTTATTTTCTTTAACTCTGAATACTATAAAACCAATACTAGTTATGGGATGTTTACATGAATGAAATTGATGACCATTTTTCCCACAGTTATTACAAAAATTAAAACACTTTTGACTCATAGTTCGTTATATGTTTATTTGAATATCTTTTTATATTGTTTCTATTTAATGAGTGATAAATCTTTTGACCCTACAGTTTGGGGACCACATTATTGGTTCTTTTTAATGACTATAGCTATATCATATCCCTTAAAAGCTAATGAAACTACAAAAAAAAAATATTATGATCTAATATCTAATTTCCCTCTTTTTATTCCTCATCCAAAAATTGGTAATATGTTTAGTCAAATGTTAGATGAATATCCAGTATCTCCGTATTTAGAAGGAAAAGATTCTTTTTTAAAATGGGTTCATTTTATTCACAATAAAATTAATTTAAAATTAAATAAAGATGAGAAAACATTACCTGAAACTTTAGATGCATATTATGAATTATATAAGCCAAAGGAAATTATACTCAGGGAAGAAATTAAATATAGAAAGAAAATATTATTCGTTATTTTATTAGTTGGACTTTTAGGAGGAGGATACTATTTATATAAAAAATAATTCTCTAGAAAGTATAAATGAAAAATAAAAAATATACTAATAAAACTAAAAAACGAAGAAGTAAAAATGGTGGTGAAGCATTAACTTCAGGTGGTTTCGGATGTATATTTAAACCTGCGTTAAAGTGCAAGAATAGTAATGAAAGAACAACTGGAGTTAGTAAAATGTCTCTTGAAAAATATGGTAAATCAGAAATTAATGAAATACAACAAATTAAAGACAAACTTAAAACTATCAAAGACTATCAAAAATACTTCCTACTTGATACTGATATTTGCGAACCAGATAAACTTACTAACGAAGACCTTGATAATTTTGATGCAAAATGTTATGCATTAACTAGATTTAACATTAATTCTAGTAATGTTAACAATAAACTAAATACATTAACTATTTTAAATATGCCTGATTCTGGTATTGATTTAAAAGATTGGTTGTTATCTGATAATATTATCACAAAGGAGAAAATATTTATATTAAATGAAACTATTTGTATTTTATTAAAAAATGCTATTAGACCTATGAATGAAAAAGGTGTTATTCATAATGATTTAAAAGATTCTAATATTTTGATTGACAAAAATTTAGATGCGAGAATTATAGATTGGGGATTATCAGGCGTTGTTAAAAATAACAAAATCCCATCTGAAATTCTAAATAGACCATTACAATTTAATACGCCCTTCTCATCTATGTTAATTTCTCAAGAATTTAAGCTTAATTATGATATATTTCTACAAAGAGTAAAGGATGGGTTAATTCTTTTTAATGCAACAAACATAAGAAATTATGTTATTAATGAATATTTAATTAAATTAGCGAGATATTATGGTTATTATGACGACAATGTTATATTATTTAATGCTATTTTCTCTCCATCCATTAGTGAAGAAACTTTTTTATCTGAAGTAAAACGAAATGATTTAATTGAATATGGATATTATCTATATTATTTATCAAATTACATAACAGATATCCTAATGAAATTTACTAATGAGTCGTATGAATTTCTATTAGACAAATACTTTATGGAATGTTACTTATTCAATAGTGATGTTTTTGGTATAATGACTACTTATTATACATTCTTTCAAGTGAAACTTGAACAAATCAAATTAGACGATAATAATAAAAAAATATTATTAAATAGAATTAGAAGTTTATTAGTTGAGCATATATTTACTAACGGTTCGGAAAAATATAACATTAATGGTATTATATCAGCTATTCAAGAATTAAATTCGTCACTTAAATATGATAATATGTCATTTTCTAATTTTAAACCCTCAGATAAATCCAAATCACCATCAAGTGTTATTAATTTAGTATCCAAATCTAAATCTAAATCTAAATCTAAATCCAAATCTAAATTTAAATTAAAATTAAAATCTAAATCTAAATCTAAAAAAAATGAAGCCAATCTAGTTAATGTCGTAACTAAATATACCTAAATTTAATATTTATAAAAAAAACCTTTATAAATATTATATGAAATTAGAATTACTTATTTTAGCAATTACAGGATTTTTTATAGCAAATACTTATTATGATGGAAATTATATGAAATTTATTCAATATGGTCAAAAATACTTTAAAATGATTGGATTTGCATTTGCTGGATTTAGCATATATTTATTTCTAAAAAAAAATCCAAATGAATCCAAATCTATTCTACAACAAGCATCACATATAATTCATTCCATGCCTACATCTAAATCTCCTATTGATATTTTTACACCGTTTACTGATTTCTCAAACCAAACACCATTTATGCAAGGGGGTGGAAATCCAGAACAACAGCAAATTAACAGAATATTAGATTCTGGTAAGAAAAGTTCTAAAAGATGTGTAAGTGAAACAAAAAAAAAGTTTGTTGCAGCTCAACAAGGATGGACATGTGGTGGATGTAATAAACAATTACCTGCATGGTTTGAAGTTGATCATAAGGTTAGACTAGAACATGGTGGTTCTAATCATGTTGATAATTTAGAAGCTTTATGTAGAGATTGTCACGGAAGAAAAACAGCGATGGAAAATATATAAATTATTTCTAATGATTTATTAATGGCAGATATAAATAAAGCTCCTAAACCAGATCCTACATTTAGTGAACAGGTAAAAAATAAAACAGGAAAAGAATCTCCTAATTTTGATTATAGTTATTTTAGTGGTGTATTAACAATAGAAAAATTCACTTATGTATTAAAATATATTATGACTCTTTGCAATTTCTATATAGTTGGAGGTATTAAAACATTCCCTATAGAAACATCATTTATTTTCGGATTTATATTATATTTTGCAATAATTTTAGGACTATTTCTGAAAAATCCATATGATTTTATTACTGAATCTAATGGAGGTATTAGTATATTTTTATCATTAATTGGAGGATTTTTAATTATAATTTCCTATTTTTTTTATACTACGCGAAAAAATTTTTATGAAAATGATTCCCCAAAAGAATCTACTCTTAGTTTTTTTGGAAAAATTATATCTTCATTTCTTTTTATTGGTTTAATAGTATTACTATCTTATTTATTGTTTAATTTTACCTCTTATTACTCTGATTTTAGTAAGTATATTTTTTCAGTCTTAAATCTATTTATTGTAGTTGGTATTATTGCAATTTTAATTAAATTCTTTAAAGGAAAACAAGGCGACCCGTCTGAAAATGAAAAAGAACCTACCAAATTTGGACTTATACTTTCTTTATTAAAAAAAATTATTCTCTACTTACCTTGTTTATTAATAGATATTATTGAATACTTTAAATATCAATATGCTATTACAACACCATCTGTTGTTATATTGTTTATTATTGAAGTAATATTAATTATATTATATTTTTTATTACCCAAAATTATTGAAAAATTAATTACACATAATTCTTCGGTTTTATTGACTGATCCAATTAATCTTAATTCTCAAAAAAATTTAGGTTCTTTTCATGATGTTAATTTTATTCCTAATCTAGCAACAAGTGAGGAACAATTCTCCTATACGTATGCTGTCTCCGGATGGTTTTATATTGATTCATTCCCACCAGAGACTAACTCTAAATATGACGAATATACATCTTTATTAAATATCGGAAATAAACCAAATATATTATTTAATGTCCTTAAAAATAAATTAAAAATCACACTCAATACTCAAAGCAAAAATGAAGTCACATTATATGAATCTAAAGAATTCAAAATGCAAAAATGGAACAATATTATTATAAATTATGATGGATCAACTTTAGATATTTTTATTAATAATGATTTAGTATCTTCTAATCCTGGTGTTATCCCATATAATAAAGATACTGTCATCACATCTGGAACTATGAAAGGTATATATGGAGGTATATGTAATATTAGATATTTTAGAGATAGTTTATCTAGAGGAAAAATTAGTTGGTTATATAATTCTGTAAAAACTTTAAATCCACCCATAATTTAGAAAATTTCTAACAGTATAATATATTAAGCATGGTTAGCGTGAAAAATATAGTTATAGGAGTAATTGTTGTATTATTAGTCATTTTTATTATCAGATGGTTAATGGGCGACTCATCTAAAATATCTGGTTTAAATGATGCTAAGAAAGTAACAAAAATTAATGCAGAAGATTTAGAACAATCTAATTCTGCTAATTTTGCGTACTCTGTTTGGTTTTATGTAGATGATTGGAGCTATAGATATGGAGAACCAAAGATCATTTTAGGAAGATTAGATCAAGATTTAAGTCCTTCTCCATCTATTGTTTTAGGAGCAATTGAAAATAATGTCAAAATTGAAACTACTGTTTATCCTTCTGCACAATCTAGTTCTAGTTCTGGTTCTACACATACTTGTAATGTAGCAAATGTTCCAATCCAAAAATGGGTTAACCTTATTGTTAGTCTATATGGAAGAACACTTGATGTCTATATTGATGGTAAATTAGTACGCACATGTGTACTACCTGGAGTTGCTAAAATTGCTAATAATGCACCTGTATATGTTACTCCCCTCGGAGGATTCTCTGGATTTACAGCAAATGTACATTACTATAGTGATGCATTAAATCCTCAACAAGCTTACAATATTTATAGAGAAGGATACGGTGGTAGCGGTATAGGAGGATTCCCATACGAAGTTCAAGTATCATATCTTAAAGACGGTGAACAACAAGGAAGCTTTACAATTTAATTTCATATCTAAATTTCTTATGTATAATATATAGATATGTCAGATACAGGAAATATTTCTTCAGGAGCAGGAGCATTTGATTCATTTAAAACAGATAAATCCGTTAGCGGCACTAAAGATTTTTTAGAATCAAATAGTTTAGTCGCTAAAGTGGCTTTTCTTTTATTAGTTGTAGTGGTCTTTGTAATTGGTATTAGATTCGCTTCCCAATTTTTAGCATGGATATTCTCTTTTAATGGTTCACCTTATTTATTTAGCGGAATGGTTGATGCCAAAACTATGCAAGTTATTCCACAAGATCCCAGTTCATCTGGATCCGTTACGATAACTAGATCTGATAATCAAACAGATGGTATTGAATTTACCTATTCAGTTTGGATGTTTATAGATGATTTAGTTTATAATCAAGGACAATATAAGCATGTATTTCATAAAGGCAATGATAATATTAATTATACTAATCCTCCCACTGGAATGAATTTTCCAAATAATGGCCCCGGATTATATATTGCTCCCAACACAAATGCTTTAGTCGTTGTTATGAACACATTTAATGATATTACTGAAAAAGTTACTATTGGTGATATTCCTATTAATAAATGGGTTTGCGTTCAAATTAGAGTTGAAAATCATCAACTTGATGTATATATTAACGGTAAATTAGCAAAACGACTTATTATGGCTGGTGTACCAAAACAAAATTATAGTGATGTATATGTTGCTATGAATGGGGGATTCTCTGGCTACATGTCAGATCTTAGATATTTTAATTATGGTTTAGGAACTTCCCAAATACAAAGTATTGTAGATGCTGGACCTAATATGAAAATGTCTGACAGTAGCAACCTTTCTACTAGTAAACCTAAATATTTATCTCTTAGATGGTTCTTCTCAGGAAATAAAGATTCATATAATCCTTAATTTAAGTTTTATAATAACAATTATTTACGTTGTTATTATATAAGATGTTTTCTTCTCCTATCGTAGGAAATATAACAGTAAATTTTTATATTAATAACCAAGGCGATTACTTTAATGAAAGGAATGAAAAAATAAACCCTAGTATAACATTAGAAGGATTTGATATAGACAATGACAGTTTTAAGTTTTATATTTTAAATAATCCTATATTTTTAGATCCAGACGATGAGAGTTTTTATGATCCTTTAAATAGTGCTACAATTGGTGGATTAAAACAAAATGATGGAACACTAATTGATAGTTCTGGTCAGCCAGTATTAGTAACAAGTGATACATCCAATGTCTTGTTTGATCTGTATAAAAAAAGTTATCAAGGGACAGGTGTGTTCTCATATTATGCTTTAGAAACAAATGATGAATTTCTTGCATCAAATATTGGATATGTTTTTGTAAATATAAGATATGCTCCTACAGATGGTTGTGATGTTGGATCAGGACCAGATCCACCTAGAACATGGACGCGTGCATCTACTCCATGTATAAGTATGAGTAGTATTTTAAATGGTGTACCATTGACACCTAGTATACTAGATGAGCGAAGAAAAGCAGAAATTTTCCAATATAAAAATAATAATATGAATGTTTCATCAAAAGTGTTATATTCTAGATTAGCTAGAGGAATAAGACAGAGAGGGCAAACTTTTGCTACACAAAATCAAATTTTTACCGATCCTAATACACAAAGATTAAAATTACAAACACCAAATGGACCATTGAAATGCCCAAAATCATTAATAAATTATGCATATACAGATCAGAATGATGTTCCTGGTCCTGTAAGAAGAATAACTTATGATCCAGCTGTTCCATTAACTAGATGGATAACACAACGACAATACAAAACTGCAGGGGATAAATGGCCACAAACAGGACCCTATAGCATATATGTTAATCCAATTAATTACGACGATAATATTATTTTGCCAACACCTATACCATCAAACTTTCCACAACCTACAATACCACAACCTACAATACCATAACCTATAGCAAATAATATTACAGTTACAATTTATCAGTATAATATAGACTATACTATATCTTTATCAGGTGAGACTAATATTACCTCACAAGATCTGTCATATGTATTAGTAGATGTACCTGAGGTTGTTCTTACTGGGGGTATACTAACTAGTGGTGTAACTACATTTGGTACTAATACAATTTTTCCATACGACTTAGGTGACAATAAAGATTTATCATATAATGACGCA
>Ga0233415_10001013_pt1 | contig 12605 bp, 6 predicted proteins | sample Na_anoxic_12_MG_FD_188631 | JGI IMG/M metagenome (GOLD analysis project Ga0233415, IMG submission 188631) | Seawater microbial communities from Saanich Inlet, British Columbia, Canada - Na_anoxic_12_MG | ecosystem: Environmental > Aquatic > Marine > Inlet | place: Canada: British Columbia... | reverse complement strand
AGATAATTTTCCCAGGTTCTTTATTTTTTTAACCTTATTCAGGTACATAACTGCTTGTTCACATTCACTACGTCTTTCATTATATTTCGAATCGGCAAGTTGTCTTTTCTTATTTGTATTTGAAATAATAAGTTTCAATCCATCGAGTTTTAGTGGAACAAGTTCATAATCAAGAGTGTCACAATCAAGAAATATTGCATGATCTTTTTGACCGGTACATACTGCAAACTGGTCCATTATTCCGCAGTTAACTCCTATGAATTTATTTTCTGCCCTTTGACACAACAGTGCAAGTTCCACCAAATTCAGCTTATTTTTTCCAAATACTTTATTAATGAAATAACCTGTAACGGTTTCAATTGATGCAGATGATGATAAGCCGGCCCCATTTGGAATATCGCCTGAAAATAGAATTTCAATACCCTGATCCGGTTCTACACCTATTTTCCTAAATTCATCAAATACACCCAATGGAAAGTTCACCCATTCATTTTTAACTTTATTAGATAATTCAGGGAGTGGTATCTCAATAGTAAAATCAAAATTCAACGAAGCAAATTTTATGGTTTTTGTATCTGTAAGCCGGACAGCCATGTAAGTACCATAGCTCAACGCACAAGGAAACACATAACCTCCATTGTAATCAGTATGTTCTCCTATCAGGTTAACACGTCCGGGAGAGAAAAACAGGCGGGGGCTCTCACCGGATTTACCATACTTTTTGTAAAACCAGGTAGTGATTATTTCTGAGGTCATAATGGGTTTGTTTAAAAATTGTATTAAAAAACAGGGCTAAATGTATTTAAAATAGAGATATTTTTAAAACCTTTATCAAAGTTTTTACTATTTTTAATCTAATATATTTTGATTATGGATTATTCAGTTCTTATTGGTTCAATTGGTGTATTCCTATTATTGCTGGCATTTATCCTGAACTTATTTAAAATTCTAAAAACCAGCTCATTCATTTATTCTTTTTTGAATTTTCTGGGTGCTGGGATTGCCTGTTATGCCTCTGTACTGATTGACTTTATTCCCTTTGTTATACTTGAGATATGCTGGGCACTTGTCGGACTGTGGGGCATGATCAAGACTTTTTTAAATAATTAAAATTCTAATAAAATGAAACGAAACAGCTTTTTCTTAATTCTTTGTCTCTTTTTTGTTAAATCAGTTTATTCTCAAAATGCAGAAAAGATCCCTCTTGATCATTCAGTGTATGATTCATGGAAAGAATTGGATCATGCAATTATTTCAAATGACGGAAATTGGGTGAGCTATGAGATTAATCCGCAAAAAGGGGATGGCTGGTTGTATCTTATTAATGTAGAAACCGGAAAGCAGGATTCTATAGCAAGAGGTTATGATGCTAAGTTCTCTAATGCCGGAAAATACCTGGTATTTAAGATAAAACCTCAGCATCTGGTTGTAAGAGAAGCTAAAAAAGCAAAGAAAAAGAAAGATAAGATGCCAAAAGATTCGTTGGGAGTCTGGGTATTTGAAAACGATTCGATCTATCGTTTTGAACGGGTTAAATCGTTTCAAATTTCTGAAAAAGAAGGTGATTGGGTAGTTTATCAACATGAAAAGAAAATGCCTGTGAAAGATACAACGAATGTTAAAAACGAAGAGCAGGACAAGAAAGAAAAAAGCAAAAAGGATAAAGTTGAAGGCACCGACATGGTTATTTTTAATCCGATAACTAAAGATTTGCGCACATATTCTGAAGTAACCGGATATTTTGTGCCCGAATATGGCGATCGTATAGGTTTTATAAGTGTAAATTCTGATTCACTGGATCACTCAGTGGTTAAGATCTTTAATACACTTACCGGTGAAGTTGCTGATATTTGGAAAAGGGATGGTGTTTCAAAAAATATAACTCTTGATAATTCGGCTGAACAAGCAGCATTTATTCACTCTGAAGATACGGGAAAAACAAAGGTGTTTAGTTTGTATTACTGGAATGAAACATTACAGGTTGCCGGTTTGGTTGCCGATACAACAACACAAGGTATGCTTGACTGTTGGAGTGTAAGTGAAAATGGGAAGATATTTTTTTCTGATGATGGAGAAAAACTCTACTGCGGAACAGCTCCAAAACCTGAAACAGAACCTAAAGATACTCTACTTGATGAGGAAAAATATAAACTTGATCTATGGAGCTGGACAGATCCACTGCTTCAACCACAACAGAAAAAACAACTTGAGCGAGAAAAGGAAAGAACTTACCAGGCAGTTATCCATCTTGATAATAAAAAGTTAGTTCAATTGGCTGATGAATCTCTTCCCGATATTGACCTTATTCTGGAAGGTGATGGTGATGTTGCTCTTGGCGTATCGGGTTTACCATATCGTAAATCATTATCATGGGATGCTAACCGTTACCATGACCTCTATCTTGTTGATTTAAAAACAGGAAAAAAGAAATTGATTATAGAAAAAGCTCCCTCACGATATGAGATGTCACCATATGGAAAATATGTGATCTGGTACGAGACTGCTGACAGTTCATGGTATGAGTGGTCGTCAGAAACACATAAAATAATTGCACTTACAGTATCTATCAATGCTGATTTTTACGATGTTCTCAATGACAGCCCTATGGATCCAAGGCCTTATGGTATTGCAGGTTGGGTAGGAGAAGATGAAAATGTTCTGATTTATGACAGGTTTGACCTGTGGAAAATAGATCCTGCCGGCGAAGATGAACCTGAAAATCTTACTATGGGATTCGGGAAAAAAAGCAATACCAGGTTACGGTATGTCCGTCTGGACCCTGAAGAAAAAAGCATTAATCCCAAAGGAGAAATCATGCTGAATGCATTTCATATTTACAATAAGAAAACCGGTTTTTACCGCACCGGAGTAAAAAATCCCGGACAACCTGATAAATTGATTTTGGGAGATTATCGGTACTATTATCCTGATAAAGCTAAAAATGCAGGTAAGCTGATATGGGAAAAATCAACTTTTCAACAGTATCCCGACCTGTGGATCAGTGATCTGGATTTTAAAAACCAAAGTAAGCTTTCAAATGCAAATCCACAGCAGAGTAAATACTTGTGGGGTTCTGTTGAGCTTGTTGAATGGATGTCATTCGATCATACGCAATTGCAGGGATTGATGTATAAACCAGAGAATTTTGATCCGGAAAAGAAATATCCTATGCTTGTTTATTTCTATGAACGGAGTTCGGATGGTATACATAGTCACAGAATACCATCACCCAGCCGTTCCACTATTAACAGGGCATATTCTACCAGTAACGGATATATTGTGTTTGTGCCTGATATACCCTATATAAACGGTTATCCCGGTCATAGTGCTTACAAAGCTGTTGTAAGCGGTACAATGGCAATGCTAAACAAATATGACTTTATAGATGCTGACCACATCGGACTTAATGGTCAGAGTTGGGGAGGTTACCAGATAGCTTATCTTGTAACACGTACAGATTTATATAAATGTGCATTTTCAGGAGCACCGGTAAGTAATATGACAAGTGCTTATGGGGGGATCCGCTGGGGATCAGGTATGAGCAGGATGTTCCAGTATGAGCAGACACAGAGCAGGATAGGCGGTACACTCTGGGAAAAACCTATCCATTATATCCAGAATTCACCATTGTTTTTTGTGCCTGATATTAGAACCCCATTGCTTATAATGCATAACGATGCTGATGGTGCTGTTCCATGGTACCAGGGAATTGAATTTTTTGTCGCCCTCAGACGCTTGAATAAGCCTGCCTGGATGGTTTCATATAACGACGAATCTCATAACCTCACAAAGTGGCCAAACAGGAAAGACCTTAGTATCAGGATGTTTCAATTTTATGATTACTATCTGAAAGGAGACCCGAAACCTGAGTGGATGATTAACGGTATCCCTGCTATTGAAAAAGGGAAAAATGACGGGTATAGATTGGAGGGACAAATTGTAAATTAAAAATTAGAAATTACAAATTAAAAATTACCAATTAACCAATTAACAAATAACATAAGACTTTAATTGAAGCTCTATATCATTAATTTCCATACTCTAAATCGATGTCCCTGAAGAAACGGATTCTAAACATTCTGTTCTGGTCAATTATCTCGGCGGCTTTTATTGGTCCTGGAACCATTACTACAGCTTCCAAAGCAGGGGCAGAATTTGGATTTAGTCTTTTATGGGCGTTGGTATTCTCAACATTTGCTTGTATAATCCTGCAGGAAGCCAGCGCAAGAATTGCTATTAGTACCGGTAAAAATTTAGGAGAAGCAATTTCAATACGTTTTAAAGGCAGATCAAGAAGATTGATTATTCTGGTTCTTATAATCAGTGCTATTATTATAGGTTCTGCTGCATATGAAACCGGCAATTTAGTTGGGGCTGTTGCAGGTATTACACTTATTATTGATGTAAAACCTTACTGGCTGGTCCTGATTATGGGGCTAATGGCTGCAATTGCTTTAAGTTTACCTTCTCTAAGAATTATTGCCAGGTTAATGGGATACCTTGTTGTAATTATGGGAACAGTATTTCTGGTAACTGCTTTTATGATAAAACCGGATACCGGGGAAATTATTAAGGGAGCAATCGTGCCAAATATTCCGGAAGGGAGTGGAACAGGATTACTTATTCTGGGTTTAATTGGAACAACGGTTGTTCCATATAATTTGTTTCTTGGATCAGGTATTGCTGATAAAAATCAGAGAATCAATGAAATGAGGCTGGGTCTGGGTATAGCAATTATTCTGGGGGGTGTTATCTCCGGTGCCGTTCTTGTTGTAGGTACAGCGGTTCAGGGAGATTATAGTTACCAGGCACTTGCTGCTGCATTAACTGATGGGATAGGTGAGTGGGCTATCTATTTATTTGGATTTGGTATGTTCGCTGCAGGTTTTTCTTCAGCTGTTACTGCTCCTCTTGCATCTGCTATTACCGCAAAAAGCCTGTTTGGAACAGTGAAAAATGTAAAATGGGATATTGGTTCCCTGAATTTCCGGCTGGTATGGGCTTTTGTATTGTTAACAGGGATTCTTTTCGGTGTAGTTAACATCAGACCTATCCCGGTAATAATTTTTGCACAGGCAATGAATGGATTCGTGTTACCTTTTATAAGTGTGTTTATTGTTATTGTTGTAAACGACCCTGAACTTATGGGTAGTTTAAAAATAAACGGTTGGATTTCTAATATTATGATGGGATTTGTTGTTTGGGTAACAATGGTTTTAGGTGGAATGAATATTTTTAAGTCTGTACAGACTGTTACGCAATGGAACTTTATTACACATAGCTATTCAGTTTGGATACTTATCTTTATTACTTTTTTATTCACACTCGGATTGTTTTATTACATAATTAGAATGAGGAAATCCCGCTAAGCAGAAAAATGAGCAACATTAATTTTAGCATAAATATTGACACAGGTGGTACATTTACTGATTGCCTGGCATGTGATCCGGAAGGAAACTCCATTTCCAGGAAAATACTAAGTAATAGTACAATCAGGGGGAAGATTATTGAATGGAAAGGGAGCAATATTATCGGGGTGGATGAATCATGGGATCTTTCTACAGATATTTTAAAAGGATACATATTTAAAATAATACAAAAAGAACATATTGAAATATTTGTTGATTCATACAACCCGCTTACTAAAGTGATAACTCTCGATAAAGAGATCCCTGATAGTCTGTATGGAGAAGAACTTGGTTTTGAACTTTCTACACAAGAGGAAGCTCCAATATTGGGAGCGCGACTTATAACACAAACCCCTCTTAACAAAAAGCTTCCGGCTATTAAAATGAGGTTGGGGTCAACAAAAGCTACAAATGCACTTCTTGAAAAGAAAGGAGCCAGGGTTGCTTTGTTTGTTACCAGTGGGTTTAAAGACCTGTTACGAATAGGAACTCAACAACGGCCTGATATATTTGCTCTTAATGTGATAAAACCTGAACTTCTTACCCGGGAGATAATTGAAGTAAAGGAAAGGCTTGATTCCCGGGGCGATGTCTTGAAACCGATGAATGTTGCTAATCTTAAGTTTGCTATTAATTATCTTATTAACCAGGGTATCAGAACAGCAGGTATTGCCTTAATGAATGCATATAAGAATCCAATGCATGAAAAGAGGTTAAAAACATTTCTTCTTGCCCATGGATTTACTGATGTTTCTGTCTCTTCAGAATTGTCTCCGCAAATTAAATATTTGCAGCGGATGGAAACCACCCTTGTTAATGCTTATCTCGACCCTGTTTTGAACAAGTATCTCAAGAATATTGTAGGTGTTATTACAAGTGGTTCATTACATGTTATGTCAAGTGCCGGGGGACTTATCAGGTCAGATGAATACCAGTCAAAAGACAGCTTACTTAGTGGTCCTGCCGGTGGAGTAATTGGTGGTGTGTCTGTTGGAAAGGATTCCGGATATTCAAAACTAATAACCCTGGATATGGGGGGAACAAGTACAGATGTTGCAAGGTATGATAGTAAATTTGATTATTGTTTTGAACTTGAAGTTGGTGATGCCCACATTATGAGTCCGGCATTATCTATCGAAACAGTTGCAGCAGGTGGTGGTTCTGTATGTTATTTTGATGGTTATAATCTAAGGGTAGGTCCGGAAAGTGCAGGAGCTTTCCCCGGTCCGGCATGCTATGGAGCCGGTGGACCTTTAACAATTACCGATGTAAATCTGCTGATGGGCAGACTGGATGGCAGACAATTTAATATCCCGGTCTATCCTGATAAAGCAAAGGAAAAACTCAGAGAGCTTATTGACCATATTTATTCTGTGAGTAATCAGAAACTGGGAAAAGAGGAAGTTCTTCAGGGTTTTCTGCAGATTGCAAATGAGATTATGGCTGGAGCTATTAAAAAGATATCAGTAACCAAAGGATATGATCCAGGAGATTATACCCTGGTTGCATTTGGAGGTGCAGGAGGGGTACATTCTTGTGCAATTGCTCAAAATCTTGGTATAAATATTATTATTCTTCCAAAAGATAGCGGAATATTAAGTGCATATGGGATTAGCAGAGCCGGGATAGAAAGAATCTCAGAAAACCAGCTGCTTATGAATTTTTTTGAAATAGCTGATGATCTGAAAATATATTTCAACAATCTTGAACAAGATGCAATTAAAAAGCTGGAACTTGAAGGATTTAAACCTGGTGAGATTAAAATAAAGCATCGTTTTGTTTTTATGCGTTTTAAGGGACAGGATGCAGTTTTGGAAGTTGAGTATATAAATAAAAATCAGTTACTTGAGGATTTCGAAAATTTTTACCGCAGGATCTATGGTCACTGGGAAAAAAATAATAAAATTGAGATAGAATCTGTCAGGGTTATTGCTTCCGCAGGCGAAATAGAAAATATTAAAAAAAGGGTAAAAACTGCAGATGAGTATTATCCTGAACCGGAAGATTATATTAATACATTTTTGGAAAACAGATGGAAAAAGGTTCCGGTTTTTGTAAGAAATAATCTGAACCCGGGAGCCAGGATCAATGGATTTGCTATTATCCTGGATAACCATAGTACAGCTGTTGTTGAGAAAGACTGGGAAATTATTATTGATAATAATAATACAGGTATAATTACAATCCTGGATGAGACTGTAAAACCCTTAATTAAAACAAAAGCTCTCAGAAAAGAAAATAAGGAAGTTGAACTTGAACTATTTACTAACCGTTTTATGGCAATTGCTGAACATATGGGATCTATGTTGCAGCGTACAGCCCTTTCAGTAAACATAAAAGAAAGACTCGACTTTTCATGTGCCCTGTTGAACCGTGATGGAAAACTTGTTGCTAATGCTCCTCATATACCTGTTCACCTTGGAAGTCTGGGGGTTTGTGCGCGCAGTATTATTGAAAAATTTAAAATGAGCCCTGGTGATACGATTATAACAAACCATCCACGTTATGGAGGTTCTCATCTGCCTGATATATCCCTTATCACTCCTGTTTATACTAATAATAGCCAGCTAATCGGATTTGTAATTAACAGGGCACACCATGCAGAGATAGGAGGTATTTCCCCTGCATCAATGCCTGCAAATGCAAAAAATCTGGAGGAAGAAGGAGTAATTATAGAACCTTTCAAGCTTGTTAACAATGGTATTACTAATTGGAAAAGGCTGGAGAATTTATTGAGAGATAGTACTTATCCCAGCAGAGCTGTTTATTATAATATTACAGATGTTAAAGCTGCGTTAGCAGCCAACAGGTTTGGAGAACAGGAACTTTCTGATCTGGTGAATGCTTTTGGTTACGAAAAAGTTTCATTATACATGGATCTACTGAAGAAACATGCAACGGATATGATTACACAAACCTTAAAAAGAATTCCTTCCGGAGTTTATAGTGCTGAAGAATTTCTTGATGATGGAACACCTCTGAAGGTCAGGATTGAAATAAAAGATGGCAAATGTGTAATAGATTTTTCAGGTACTGCACCGGTGCATCCGGGAAATATGAATGCTAATGAAGCTATTGTTAATGGAGTTGTCATATATGTGTTGCGCCTGCTTATCGATGAGCCAATCCCTTTGAATGACGGGATACTTGAACCGGTCAGGATTATTCTGCCAGTTGGTATGTTGAATCCTGAATTTCCTGATGATCCGAAGAAATGTCCTGCTGTTGTTGGAGGAAATGTTGAGGTTAGCCAGAGACTGACAGATACTTTGCTAAAAGCCTTTAAAGTTGTGGCGTGCAGCCAGGGAACCATGAACAATGTTATGTTTGGTAACGATAATTTTTCTTATTATGAAACCATTTGTGGCGGATGCGGTGCAGGTCCGGGGTTTAACGGAGCTTCGGCTGTTCATCATCATATGACAAATACCCGTATAACCGACCCTGAAATCCTTGAACACAGGTACCCTGTCAGACTTGAAAGGTTCAGTATTCGATCTGATTCAGGAGGCAATGGGAAGTTTAAAGGCGGTAATGGTGTAGAAAGACAATTTACTTTCCTTGAACCTGTTTTTTTGTCAGTATTAACCCAACATCGTAAAAACAGACCCTATGGATTGAATGGTGGTGAATCCGGGAAAGAAGGTTTGCAATTTGTTGTAGGAAAAAACGGTAAAATGACTAAATTGCGCAGCATTGATATGAAAGATATTAAAGCAATGGAAGGTCTGATAATTATAACACCCGGTGGTGGTGGTTTTGGTAAACATTCTGAGAAATAGCGGCATGGTTAGTAATATTATTTTGAGATACTTTAAGAAATACCATACTCAATTAAATACTGTCGGGCGACTAAAAAGTGCTCTTAGGGTATTATTCATTTTTTTCATCCTTCCTATAGCTTCTTTTGCACAAGACACTTTATTGTTTGACGCTGTAAAAAGAAACGATACGAAGCTGCTTAACGAATGGATCAAAAAGAATGATGTGAACGGGTATTATGGCGAAAAGTCTTATACTCCATTGGTTATTAGCATTAACAAAAAAAGGAATAAACTGGTTAAACTACTCTTGAGAAAAGGTGCCAATATTGAACAACTTTGTCAGGATAAGACCCCACTGATTCATTCTGTTGAATCTGATAACCCTGGAATGGTAAAGATTCTGATTAAGAAGGGCGCTGATATTAATGGAACAAGTTTGAAAGAAAACACGGCAATGGTATATGCAGCCTTCCTTGGATATACTGGTATTGCCCGTTACCTGGTAAAAAAGGGTGTAAATTATAATCTCTATAATGCTGCAGGGAAAACAGCCCTTGATTATGCAAACACACATCACCGGTATAAAGTTGCCAGTTTCCTGCGCTTAATACATGCCGAGAGCGAGGAGATACTTCTTCCTGATTATCTGGATGGTCCTTATGTCTGGTGGCATGATAACCAGCCTGGTACTATAATCTATCTGAAACGCGATAGCTCAGAAAATATTACCACAATGGAAACACAAAACATTGAGCGGAATAGTAATACTATCCGTTTTAATGGATTTGCAGGTGATACTAATTCATATGAAATATCTAATATAAAACGTGATAGTAATAATACTTTCAGTAATATTGACCGGGTCTTTGTAATGGGTGATATACACGGTGGATACTATCAATTAATTGAGCTCCTGAAAAATAATGGTATTATTGATAAAAATCTGAAATGGAGCTGGGGTAAAGGACATATTGTATTCCTTGGCGATTTGTTTGACAGGGGGGATTATGTTACCGAGTGCCTGTGGCTTATTTATCGTCTTGAATATGAAGCAAAAAAAGCCGGGGGGCATGTGCATATGTTACTCGGTAATCATGAATTGATGATAATGGATGGAGATACAAGGGATATTTCAAGAAAATATGAATACCTGTCACGGTACCTTGAATTTAATTTGGGGCAGTTTTATGGGAAAGATTTTGAAATTGGAAAATGGTTGCGATCAAAAAAAGCTATAGTGAAAATAAATAATAACCTGTTTGTGCATGGTGGAATATCACCTGAATTTCTCAATACCGGAATTAATATGCCTGATCTTAATAATCTTATATATAAATATCTTAATAGTGAATTGGATTCAACTGAAATTGCAGATACTGAATTATTAATTGGTGACAATGGACCTTTCTGGTACCGGGGATATTTTGGAAATTGGAATGGTTATAAGCAAATTACTGAAGAATCAGTTGATAAAACGCTCGGGTTTTTTAATGTCTCAAAAATTATTGTCGGGCATACAAATGTTGATCAAATTAAAAGTCTTTATCACGGCAAAATATTTGCTACCGATATACCTTATTATATGTCTGATGAAATTGTTCTTCAGGGTTTATTGATCGAAGGCGAAACCTTTTATCGTGTCTATCCGGACGGCAAAAGAATAAAGCTTGAATAAATGAGTAAATTAGTAAATGGGAAGAAAAAGAAGTTTAAACTTTAGGCATTTTAGGCACTTTAGACACTTTAGGCACTTCTTCATGAAGAAGCACAATATTATACTGCTCCTTTTTTTAATAGTCTATAATGTTTCTTTTCAGGAAGAAAGTTATGCCGGGGTTCAGGGAAATTCCATTTATGTGAATACTGATTCCGTAGAATACCCGCTTTTTAATTCACATGATATCCTTGAATTATCGCTTACTTTTAATTGGAAGAAAATGGTATTTGATGTCGGTGATGACCGCAGTTCCCATGATGCTCTACTTACTTATTTTGAGACAGATGGTGATTCTGTTTCTATACATGTAGAAATTGAAGCACGTGGAAATTACAGGCGTTCACGTGATAATTGCGACTTTCCGCCAATAAGGATCATGTTTCCTGAAGATACAGTGACAAATACTCTTTTTTCCGGTCAGGATAAACTCAAACTTGTTACACATTGTGTTGATAACAGGAAAATTTTTTCTGAATATCTCCTTAGAGAGTATCTTGCATACAGAATTTATAACCTGTTGTGCGATGAGAGTTATAAGGTAAGACTGGCAAGAATAACTTATAATGATAGTGAAGGAAAAAATAAACAACTTACACGTTTTGCGTTTTTTATTGAGAAAACAAAACACCTGGCGTCCCGGATAGGAGGAATTGAGATTGAATTCTCGGGATTGGCAAAGGAAATTACAGATACTGAACTTACACTTTTATTTTCTGTTTTTCAATATCTTATCGGTAATACCGACTGGTCGATACCAGGTCTGCATAATGTAAAATTGATCTCCTTACCTGGTCCTAAATATATTCCGGTTCCTTATGATTTTGATTTTTCAGGACATGTTGGTACACATTATGCTATCCCTGATCCAAAAATTCCTATAGAATCAATATTCCAACGGTTATATCGTGGACCGTGTGTAGAATTGGATACAATATTATCTATACTTGAGTTATTTAATAGTAAAAAACCTGAAATTTATAGTTTAATCTCAGACTTTGAGTATATGGAAAAAAAGGAGAGGGAAAAGATACTGAGATATTATAACAAATTTTATAAAACATTAAATAACGATAAAAAAATAAAAAGAGAATTCATTCTTAACTGCAGTGAAACCAAATATATACGCAAATAACTAATTATATCACGAATTTGTAGTTTACCCGACATTCACAATCTACAATACTGCATTTTATTAACTTCACTTTTTCAACCAAAAATAATGAGTGTAAAGAAAATTTCACTTCTATGGTTATTAATATTGTTGCTTCTTGTAGGATGTACTCCCTTTTCAGAGAACAGACCTGGAAATATTCACCTTCGGATTTTTGAAACAACCGATCTTCATGGCTCAATTTTCCCATTTGATTTTATTGATAGTACTGAATTATCAGCTTCACTTTCAGGTGTTTATTCTCTGGTGAGTTCAGAAAGAGATAGAGATGACAGGGAAGTAATATTGCTGGATAATGGCGATATCCTTCAGGGACAACCGGTGGTATATTATTCAAACTATATTGATACAGGTAACATGCATATATGCTCAGCGGTGATGAATTTTATGGGTTATGATGCTGCAACGGTTGGAAACCATGATATTGAAGCATGACACAGTGTATATGATAAACTTATTGATGAGTTTAATTTCCCCTGGCTTGCGGCTAATGCTGTTGATACTGAGAGTAATAAATCCTATTTTAAGCCCTATACCATAATTAG
>Ga0233415_10001009_pt1 | contig 12619 bp, 18 predicted proteins | sample Na_anoxic_12_MG_FD_188631 | JGI IMG/M metagenome (GOLD analysis project Ga0233415, IMG submission 188631) | Seawater microbial communities from Saanich Inlet, British Columbia, Canada - Na_anoxic_12_MG | ecosystem: Environmental > Aquatic > Marine > Inlet | place: Canada: British Columbia... | reverse complement strand
TTGATAAGTTTCTGCCTCTTGAAAACGGAGGGGCTCCTCTTCCAACAACCCTGTGAAGGTGTTAAAAAGGAAGGAATCCGTCCCAAAGTACTGCTCCGCAGCATTGATACGAGAAAGCTGACTTAGCGCCTTCTTCAGTTTTCGCTTTACCAAGCGAATCCTTTCCTCCACAAACTGGGGGGGATCCCCCCCAGACATCTCCAAAGGATCCTTGGCGGTCGCAAGGTCCTTCTTTAACACCTCGAGGCTCCGTCGAAGCAAGACTACTAATGCAAATGGTAATGACATAGTTTCGTCCAATATTATAATTTTTAACATCTTTATTTTGCATCAATTTTTATCATGTGTCTTATAACCTCCTCACGCATTCACAAGTCATCCCCCTCGAATGAATACCCCCGTGCCATCAAGATAGTCGCAATCTTTTCCGACCACTCGTACAAGGCATCTCCACTTCTATACCCTAGTGGCGGATGGTCCATCAGAAGGAACAACTCGTTGTCTCGGAGGCTGTTGAAGCCTTGGTTTGTATTCTTCAAGTTCTCCAGAATTTCCTGCACTCGCATATCATCACTTGAAGACATAATAGGCATATAATTTATTATTAAAGATCTAATTAATATTACCATCAAATTTTTATAAGGCCACAATCTACTTAAAAGATGCGCGGCAAAGCGGGCAGGTATAATCCGGCATTTCTTCGCAATCCTCCGCACGTACATCCTCTTGATGACACCATTTGCGGATACATCTCAACCCAACAGCATGACCACATGGTAGTACTGCCATTCGATGTGTCTCCAAACAAATAGGACATTCGTCGACCCTGGCAATGTTCCATTGCCTAAAGAGCATACGTTTTTGCTCCGCGAAACGCGTCTTGTTCCGCCGCCAGCAGGTAAAAATCCTCCAAGCAGCATCTTCTTTCCGCTTCTTCCGTTTTTCTCTTACTCTCTTCCGCGCTTCTTTAAAGTATTTCTTGCATTTGGTACAACTACATGAGAGAATCGGATATTCCTCGGCAACACATGGTGCTGTTTCCGAATCAATAATCATCAGAAACTCAAAAAAGATAATAATATCTGTCAATAGTTAGTATCAATTTTTTTGATTTATGAAATTTTTTTTTTTGGGAGTAGCGCACCAGCCACTTCAAACCCGCCCCTAATGGCGTCTTCCGTATGGTGTCGGGATTCCCCGGCTGCTGACTCTTGGGTCCCAACTTCGTAAAGTACTTGACATACTCCTCTCCTCCCTCCCCAAATCCGAATCTGATGAGTCGCTCTCTTCACTATCCGAAGGGGGAAGGAAGTCGTGGATGTCGCTACCATCCGTCCCGGGTCTCGGTAGACGTTCCCGACATAGTGGGCACGTCACTGGGGTCTTGTCGCTCCGACAGGACCGCCTCCAGCCCCTCATGCATTCGCGACATACGGGATGTATGCTTGCGTGAGGCGTGTCCTCTGTCCACCGAATCCGTCGCGTGCAGATTGGACACTCCCCCTGGTTCATTAACCAGAGGAGGTACACGCGAAACCTCCGTTGGAGGACTACGACGGCCCGTTCGCGTTGGGCTGCCTGGTGCACTCGCAGTCTCCTGATGCAGGCCTGCAATGTCTTCACCCCCGGGCGTGCGCTCTTACGAGGCACTCCGTACTTCTTTAGGAAATCTGCATCCCGCTTTGCACTGAGCTTCCCGCGCATTCCCAGCTGGTACACAAGGCACTCGGGGCACGGGCAGACGAGGCTGCGCATTCCATCTTCACAGAGATATTCTCCTGTTCCGGACATCGTTAAGTCCAAAAATATTATTCAGAACAAATAATTTTTACCATCAAATTTTTTATTAAACAAAAATTGATATTAAAAAAAGATAAATTATTCCCATATATTAATGCAAGGTATGGAGTACTTGTTTAACACCAGGATGAATGGCGAGATGCCTATCTATCAAACCCTTCCTGGACAGAACAACCATTATGAGGTACCCCTTTGCTTTCTAAGCGAAACGAATACCTATCGCACGCCTTTTGGCATGGTGATGCATTTTGATACTATTTCACATATCATGCGTATTACGGAAGGTGGAACTCCTCTGGATGTCAACAAAGCAAGAATGGAGGCAGTACTGGTGAAATCTTATGAAGATCCAAATTTCAGTTACTTCATGGAAAACCAAAAACTTTCCTTGTTTCCAAAGGTATGTCCTAATTCAGATCTCTACTATAATATTCTTGATATAGTAGAAGAACCCACTGATGAGTACTCCACCTGGTTCAAGTTCCTACCAAATCCTACGCAATCAGCAGAGGAACCGCATCTTGTTTATGGTTATTTCTATCCCTATCACAATAAATCCGGTAAAAAACGGAAGAGGTCAAATGAATCAGTAGAGGAAAACCCTACGAAATGGCGTAGAACTCACTAAAAAAGTGAATTATAAAAATACTTAATTGTAATACTACTGAAATATAATTCTGCCTAACAAAATGGAGCAAATTAAGATTTCAATCGACGGAATTATTGGCTGCGGAAAAACTACACAAATTCAACGCCTACAAAATAATAAGTTCCCAGACATTCGAATTCTACCCGAAGAGGTAGATCATTGGGTTAATGAAGGATGGGTACAATCGTTTTACGAGAATCCCACGCGAAATTGTCTAGGATTTCAATTAAGAGTCCTGCAATCCCATGCCAAAGCCAAAGAATCATCGTATCCAGTAACAATAACTGAGAGGAGTGCATTCACCTCCGCAAATATCTTCGGAAAAATGGCACTTGAAAGTGGGTTTATGACCCCACCTGAGTATAACCTCAATATGAGTTATTATGATATGATTGGTTGGGAACCAGATGTTATTTTCTTCTTGGATTGTTCGCCAAATATGGCATTTGAAAGAATTCAATCACGAAATCGTGCATCAGAACACAAGATCACACTTGATTACTTAGTGGCGCTCGATCGTACCTACCGAGAAGTTCTTAGGAATTCCGGAATTGAAGTGCGTACTATCAATGCTAATGGCGATGAAGATATAGTTTTCGAAGATATTGTTGGTGTTTGCCAGGAATATGTAAAGTAATAAATTTGCTTTATTCATCATCAACCAGTAATTCTAAATGTTGTTTTTGAATATTTTTTATAAACATTTGCCAATAATATTCGTTTGAAACAAAACCAATAGTAAATCCACATACGCCAAATAAGAGGTTTTTTACACCATTTTTCATTATCTCATAAAGCAGAAAATTTTATGTTTTATGCGAGTTGTATTAAAGACAGAATTAGGGAACTTTAGTGCCCTATTCTGCTTTAAGACATTATAATCTCTTTAGACATTTCTTAAATCAGTAATTATCTTATCACTCTGAGGCTGATTTATACAAATTTTTAAATGTTTGCATAATTCTCTCCTATATTTGTAATTGGGACAACTACATGTCTGTTCATCTGTGTCAACTAAATAAATATTCTTTTGATCACTACCTTTAACTAAGAATCTACTCTTCGATTTATTTTCCCAATTCATCATACACTGGTTCAGATGTGGACATCTTTTTTTTCCATTAGCAAGGACAAAGGTATTACAATTACATGTCATAGCGGACATATTTACTTTTAAGAATTTATCGCGGAATGTTTGATCAATATTCTGATCTACCCTTTCTACTTCAATATTATGAACGATGTCGGGAAATTCCTCAACTCTACCACGCTTGATATTTTTCCGATTTTTATGATAAGAATAATCATCATCCAACGCCAATTTACGTAATTTCAATTCAGTACAATCCCCCGGATTGTACTGAATCTCTGACATATCATATTGGTATTGATTCCCATATATCTTATTACCATTCGAATCTTTCCTATAATTCTTACGTATCGTCGGTTTTTTCTTCAAAGAATTCCGCCGTAAGTTCTCATTTTTAAGCCAGCATAATTTACTAACTTGGTGACGAGATTTATTATAGTAAAGGATCAAAAAATCGGTTCTACATGGCTTGGCAATACTGGCTTTTTGGTACTTAAAAGCACCGCAAGATAATTTTGCTTTAGATCGCGTTTTCTTACAAATAGAACGCTTATCTTTAGATTTGAGTTGAAAATAATGGCCATTTTTGCACTTAAAATCAGTCCCCGGATTATTCGCGGGGAGCCTAATTAAGCGCCGGTAGCATCTTGGGCATTGAATATGTTTTTGAACAAATTTCTCACCTAACATCCCGTATTTATAGGCATTATTCTTAACGGGTGTGCCTTTACGGGTATATTTAACCATGTGATACTATATTTCTATGTTATTGAAAAAATCAAATTTTTATAATGAAAAATTTTAATTTAAACAAGACCTTCGAATAGGTTATAATAAAATGATCACTATTCAAGATATAAGGATAAGACATGAAAGAATGTCAACTATGAATGCACTCTGGGTTACTTTTGTCCTGGGAAATTTTTTTTCTTTCTCCTTTGCACTTACCAACACATTTAGTTTTTTTCTACTCCCAGTATTTATTTTATTGACGTTTAATTTATTTTATGTTCAGGAGATTTATCACCGATATAATTGGAAAAATGGATTTCTTGCGATGGTGGGATCATTCTTTGTCGTAGGTTGGTTTCATAGCCGCTGCTATATTAGATTATATCGAGAGGAAATTGCTTCCCCAATTATTTTGTATAGTATTCTACCTCAGTTATTACTTTTATATACTAACTATATGTCTTTTGAACCATTATACTTGCGACTTTCTCGTCCAATAATGGAACAAGAAAATCTAGAGCCAGTTTTGTGGAAATGTAGAGGGGGTATGAGGGGTACTTACCTTGCACTGATTTTTTTCATGCTTTGTGTATTAGGATGGTCTAATTTTAGTTTCATCTTTAGATATTACATGAAATGCTCAGATAGGTTTTCTGTTATCAGCCTAATGCATGTTATATCTATATTTATGACATATATGAACTTAAAAGCCGATATGTTTGAGATTGGTTGGTTTCTTTTTTTACCAATCACACCTTGGTTAAGATAAAAAATTGAAAATATTTTTTATAAAGTTATATTGTTAATCTATGCCTTCAAACTATCTGATCAGCGTCGTTTCTAAGTTTGATAATAATTTATCAAACACACCCCGCTTTGAAAAATCTAAGCAGTACTATCGGCAAGCATTAGAAACAATTCTTAACAAACCATTTAATGAAATTACACTAAATGATCTAACAAAGGTATATTCTGAGGAAATAAACAAACCTGCAAAACCTTTCCCCAAAAAGATATGTTATGAAGTCGCATTTGACACGGCAAATTATCAATCGATGGAATTTCCCCTGCATCCGACTGATCTTCTTCATAAAGTACCTCAAGTATATAAGGATAATTTTATGAAAGATGATATAGGGCGCAAATTCATTTGCCTTTATTGGTAAAGAAAAATTGATGGAAAAATATTATAATATTCTAACTACCAACATTTTCTTCAATAACTTCAAAGAAGAATAGCAACATGAGAAGTTCCGGTACTCCAGACTGCTATGAAGTGAATGGGAATACCATCTATGCCGTTGTACTACCGACAACCAACTTTATGGGAATTGTAACTAAGGATGGTTCTCGGTGGGAGGTGCAAAAGAAGGAGTTCCAACCCGGAAGGGCCTACCCGTTCCGAACAGAAGATGGAATCGTGATGAGGGTGCCAATTCGAAATGGAAGGCGAATATTTTCCATTTTTGCCTTTGCTAGTGGAGTGTATTATGGAATTGCGCACCAAAGGTAAGGGATCGATTATAATTTTTTTTACTTATTCCAACCATTCATGCTCTAATAACTGAAAAGCGGATTCGCGATGAACTGGATTCAATTGCAACATTCTTGTTAAAAAATCGGCAAAAGGTTTTGCATCTTCTTCTGACCAACCATATTTTTCTTTCATTATGTCTTCTAATCCCCAATAAGTCAAAGAATCAATGTTTTTCAGTTCACCATGTCTTGAAAAATATCTCTTAGATTTCTTACCACTCATGGAGAATTTTCTAGAGATTTTTCCAATTAATTCTATCATCTGGGCAAGATGATCATCATTGTCATCAAAACTATCATCGGAGTCTTCACATTTCTTAGGTTTAAACAGGATATCGCCCGTTGCAATCTCAAACATTATACATCCCAAACTCCAAATATCAACTGGAGTACCCCAAGAGGCGCCCAAAATAATTTCTGGTGAACGATATTCATGTGTTGTAATATCATCAGTAAATCTCTTTCTAATCCAACAACCATTACCCAAATCAGATATCTTAACTCGCGAATCTTCTAATTTCTGCGCTAATTCGCTTAATACTTCCTCGCTATACTTGATTCTTCTACGTCCTTTCTTAGGTTCCGATTCTACCTCTACTTCCTGAGATTCTTCCGTTTTCTCAGACATATCTTCTTCCGTAGTATTTGCTTCAACACTTTCCATCTTCTCCACTGCTTTTTTCTTCTTTCGTAAGCGGCGTTTCTGATTTTTCGTTAGTATTTTCTTTGACTCGCATATCGACGCATTGGAAGAATTTTTTATCTGACTACCTCCCATATTTTTTGCCTTTTTCCTAAGGCGCTTCTTCTTACTCTTAGATATAACACCATCGTTTACCACTGGTTTGGGTGGTGCTCGAGGATCACCTTCATACAATTTAGGCAACTGATGTTCCGCCGTAAGTAGGATATTCTCCGGTTTTAAATCAGTATGTATGATACCACATTTCCGATGGAGATGATCCAGACCTAATAACATCTGTTTGGCATATTTCTTTAATAATGGGCGGGGGATACCTTGATACTCATATAATTGAACTAGGGTATAAAGATTATCAGATAATAACTCGAAAACCATGCAAATATGAATTCCATGAGGACCGCTATGTTTAAATGCATCAATGAATTTTACAACTGGTACTTCATTCCCATCCGAGTATTTCAGAACATCTTTAAAAAGGGATATTTCATCAAATGCGGCTTCGATGTAATCTTCTGCGCTTTTTTGAATCTTGAGAGCATATAATTGCTCGGAATTAGTATCACGTGCTAACCAAACTGTTGAGAAATGCCCCCAACCTAATTTCTTTTCAATACGATAGCGGGTTTTTTCACTTTTAAAATAATCCCCTATGTTAACTGGATGGTATCCACCGCGTCGGTAATCTTCCGTGCCTTCATCTTCTTCTTCAGAACCAAATTCAGAATCTGATTCCGATTCTGATTCTGATACTTCTTCCTCAGGTGAAGCATCCACCATCATTTCTTCTGAATATTCCATTTTAAATATTGTTTAGTAAATCTATTTTAAATCTATCCGTAAATAAAAAATATTCAATTTTTTTCTATGAAAATATAATGATAGCAGGACTTTTCACTACATTTGGATTTTCAATCCTGAAACTTTTCTCCGAATCATTACTAAGTCTTTATCCAATCATCGTTAAAAAAGTACAATTACCCCTCGCCTACCAAATGTGGGTCCGATTTGCAATCTATTCCATCATCTCCATCTTCTTCGCCAATTTCAGTGCTCTCCTCGATTACTTCCTTAAACCCATAACACTCCTCCTCGCATTTGTTAACGCCATACATATTTTCTCCACTTATGTCGGTTTCAAAATTTTAGATAGTGGTGTCTCCTATTCTATCTTCTATACTTACCCAATCCTAATTATTCTCCTCTCAGGAAAGAAATTCAGTCCACTCTATATCCTTCCCTTTATTGGTGCAATTATCCTCTCTATTCATAAACCCAATAAGCGAGGTGAGAAAGAAGAGGAAAAGAATAAAGTTTGCAATATGCGTGAAGTAAAACCAAAAGGAATTAAAGAATCCTTTTTCAATAAATTAGAAACCGAGGCAGAAACACCAGAAGAAGCCGCTGAAAAAAAGAAAAACGTAAAACGTTGGTGGGGTATTCTCGCCATGATTGGCTCCGCTCTCACCGAAGTTGCCATCTATTTTATCGTAAGAAGAGTAAATGATAAAAATTCATGGAATGTTCTTTTACTTGCATATTTCCTACCCGCTATTGCAATGAGTTTCTATTTAAACAAAACTATCTGGAAGAAAAAATACGTAAAACATCTAGGTATCGCCGCCCTCGCCAATGGTCTTATCGGTACGATTGGGTATTTCTTGCGCTTTTATACCATTCCTAAATTACCCGCTAATATTTATGCTCTTCTTTCCTATTTTGGTGTTATTATGGCCTACGTCTACGGCATGATTTTCAACAAAGAACGCATTACCATCTGGCGCTCTATCGGCAGTGGATTAATTATCCTCTCCGGAATTATTATATATCTAACTAAGAAGTAGTATGGGCTGCTGTCTTTCCAAAAGATCAAGTGAAATAAAACAGAATTCCAAAAGTTTCACTATTGAAATTCCACCAACATATGCCATTAATAATCAAAATGGAACCGACAATATTTCCATGAAAATCAGTAAGAGAGTTAAGGTGAATTAATTAACGCCCTATAAATATTTGATGAATCTGCGGATTTCGCCATTTTTTTGTGGAGTAAGGGTAACTATAGCGTTTCCTCTGGTAAAGGAGAGATTTTCGAGAAGGCAATCAAAGAGATATGAATGCATTTCTAGATTTTTGAATCCAATTTCAGCAATCTTTTCTAGAATAGATTTTTTCTCTTGTGCTGTAAAACTTTTTCTATTCTCTTTCTTATTATAAATATCTTCTAAAAATAGATCCGCAAGTTTTGGTGTCTTTTTTTCCTCGTATGCTGAGAATCCATAAATCTTAACCAAAAAATGAATAAATTCATTTATTTTTTCACTCTGGTAATTACTCTCTCTCATTTTGTCTAACCAAATAGTTATACCCTGGGAACTATCATCTAATAATAAGGCCAAATTTATTGGGATCTTATTATTGTAAAAATAATCCATGTACCGACCATTTAAGAAATATTCATCAACACCATACTCAAACATATATTTCTTGAAATTCTTTGTTTCATATCTCTGCTGCAAATATTCTTGATAATCAGCGCATTTTTCTAAAAGACAATCATTAAAATAATCAGTAAAAATTTTCTGAGGAAGATTATCCCTTTGAATTAAAAAACTAGATATAATATTTGCCGGTATCTTAAGTTTCTGCTCCAAAACTCTTTTTAACGTTTTATTACATGCTCTATAACGGAATAATATCTTCATCTTTGGATTCTTCGCAAAATATTGTATCATTTTAATTAAACCATAAAACTTTATATCTACATCTAAGATACAAGTTAAATCAGCCTTTTGTTCCTCAAAATCAAAAAGTGGTATATACCTTATAAGAGATCCGAAGAAATCATAATGGCACATTTTTTTAGCGTCAAAAAATTGGGGAAAAAGATAATAAACTAATTCAACGTGATCATTGTCAAAGAACTTCTCTACAAGATGAATACTGGAATAATCGCAATAGATGCGAAATTTAAAATCGGGGAAAGTTTTCTTAGTGACTTTTATTAATTCTTCGAGGCCATCATAATATGAAGAAATCTTCTGCTGGATATATTCATTCCGTGCTTGGTTTGGTACTGATCTTGCTTGGAAATAGGAATTAGCGAAATCCTTAATAACAAAAAATGAAACTGAGAAAATTTTGAGTGGTTTTTTTGTTTGATTATTTTTGGGAGGGGATTTAGTGTATTTAATGAAATAATATTTGACTTTATCCCAGGTCCCTTGGAATGTTTCACCTTGATGATTTATTGGGTTTAGGAGTTTATTTTTATTAGTCATTTGTCTTCTAAATTATGATTAGGGAAAAAATTATTTTAAATAGTAAGAAAATATATTGCTTTAAGACATATGAATATTATTAATATCGCTATAATTGCTAGTATTTTGTATTTCTTCTTTAATCTAGCAAACGTCCATGATGGAAACTATATAGTCGCCATCGCAAGACCAGTTTTGTACTTTGTTATCTTGTATATTCTTTTGATGTTATTTAGAGTACAAGAACATTTTACTCTTACGGAGAATTTTGAAAACGGCGAGCAATATAGTTGCGAAAGTCCTGTAAATCCGTGCCAAAAATGCATTTAAATATAAAAAAATAAATCTATTTCAATATAAATGACAGAACCAACAAATCCCCAGTTAAAAAACGAAATTGAGTTAACAAAAAAAAAAGATATTAATCCAACTATACAAACACAATTAGATGAATTATTAGATTTAGTTAATCAGAACCCGATGAATGATGTTGAAATTTTATATCTTGTATTGAAGATAAATATTGCATATTATAACATAAAAAAAAAATATTTATCATTTTCCAAATTTTTAGACTATTTTAAAAGTAAAGATTATACAGGATTATATATCTTTATATTATTTTTAAATAAAAATAAAGATCAAAAATTTTCTTCTTTTCATGAATTTACGTATAACCCAGAACAACAAAATCTAGCATCTTGGCAACAATATAAAAATGGTACAAAATACTCGAAACCAAAAACAAGTGCGGGTAGAGGCATAATTGATAATTTAATTTTTTTTTTGGATAGAATTAATTTCTATTATAGTTATTTCCTACAATACAATGAGGTATATCCAAATTTGGGATTTAAGGATCCTAATTTAGAGAGTGAAAATGTAATAAACAACTATTTATTACCTGTATTAAATAAATTGACACTATTTTTAGAAAATGTAAATAATTTTCAAAAGGAACATGACTACCAAAAACTAATAGAAATTTTAAGAAGTTTAAGTTTAATTCCTGAAACACAATTAAAAAAAGATGAAAGAATAACAATTAATGAATATGAAAAACTATGTAAATGTATAGATAATAATAAGGATCGGGGTGCTGCAAAATCCATGGTACACATATATAAAATTGATAAATGGTTTCGGGAAAGATATAAAAATTTATTTAATGAATTTGTTTCTCAAAATTTAGTTGAATGTTTTTATTTGTTTATATTTGTTCCATTTTTTTATACTAGATTAGAAGTACCAAAATATACTCCAAATAATATGATAAATGATGAAAAAAAATGGAAAGAAAAAGAATTAAGCTCGCAATCTGCAGTATTTTCTAGTTATTTATTAGCTTTGGAAGAAATAAATAAAAATGAGGAAAAGTTTTATCCAGAAAAGGAAATAGAAAAACAAGTCAATGAAAATGAAATAAAAAAAGCCCAATCCCTACTTATTCTAATTAGTTTAATCCCTTATGGAAAAAAAAATAAGTAAATCCATGCCAAAAATGTATTTAAATATTTTAGTGCTTTGCAGTAAAATATATTGCTTTAATACATAAATAGTAATGGAACGACCAAATTTGCCGGAAATTCAAGAAACATTATCTCAATTACAAGGAAGATTAAAAGAAAAGGGGATTAAAGATAGTTTCCCTGGAATTAGTATAAATGGTATGGTAAATAAAATTAAGAGAATATTATCAACTGACCAGGATCCAACTGAAAAACTATTTTTATTATTACCATATTTAACTTGTTACCATCAACAATTAATTAATTTAAAAGACAAATTAACTAAAAAAATACTTAGAGTTTCCCCAAGTAAAAAATTTCCAATGTGGTTAGATGTTCCTAATCAGATCATTAAACTTCTTAGAAATAAAGATGAACAAGAAAATATGGTATTAATTTCATTATATAACTTTATTACTAAAATACAAAGCGAAAAATCATTTTTGAAAATTGAACCATGTAATCAAAATAATCAACTATCCCAAAATGATAATATTGAAACAATAATTAGGTATCTTCTATCTTATGAACGTATTTTAACCAAAATTATAGTTTTATTAGATAATTTGTATAAAAATAAAAACTATGAAACTAAAGATGACTTATTAGGTCCTCTTAGAGAATTAGTCAGATATTTTAAAAACATAAATTCGTCAAGTTTAACTCCAAATAAAGAAATATATATCACTTATATATTTACTAATCAATTCTCAGATTTAAAATTTCTATTTGTAAAGGTTAATTATATAATTTTATATCTAATAAATGATACCGAAATTCCAGAAGAATGCCAAAAAAAACTTGGAAAACTAATAGAAATTGTAGATATAATATATATCAATTTGCTTCCATTATTAGTTAGGAACCCATTAAAAATATATAAGGAAAAAATAAGTAAATTTCAAAAGGAATATGATAATTATCGTTATCTTATGAACATTTTATATTGTGGTCAAGAAGAGGTGTATTTCTACAAATCTGATTCCGAACATGTTAAAAATTGAATTCTTAAACCCCTTACATTAAAGCGTTTAAGTAATCAGAATGAATCAGACTATTGTCGAGAACCTTCAGAAAATCAGCGATTATGAAAAATCCCGCGGTGAAACTTTCAAACACCGCGCTTATCAACGAGCAATCCAATCCATCAAAAGCCTCTCTTTCGACATCGATAGTATCGATGATCTTAAAGATGTCAAGCACGTCGGAAAAGGTATTCGCCAAAAAGTAGAAATCATTTTTGATAAAGGTGTCTTAGACATAGAAAATGATCTTCCTACAAGCGAAAAGGAACTTGTTAAACAACTCCTCAATATCTATGGAGTGGGCATTAAGAAAACCAAT
>Ga0233415_10001008_pt1 | contig 12620 bp, 14 predicted proteins | sample Na_anoxic_12_MG_FD_188631 | JGI IMG/M metagenome (GOLD analysis project Ga0233415, IMG submission 188631) | Seawater microbial communities from Saanich Inlet, British Columbia, Canada - Na_anoxic_12_MG | ecosystem: Environmental > Aquatic > Marine > Inlet | place: Canada: British Columbia... | reverse complement strand
AACCAGACGAACAAGACAACTGTACTCCTTTTACAGGTTTTGTTGATCCTTCTTTTGATAATGGTTTAACTGATTGGAGTCAAGAGTCTTTACCTGCTACATCTTCATCTGTTTGGGTTGCTGGTGTTGGGGAAATAGAAAGCACAACAACAACAGAAATACAAACAAACATTATAAATCAAAGTTTGAGTATTCTTAGTGGTGTACCTTATACAATTACACTTAATTATGATTTAATTTCTGCTGTTTTAACTGATTCACCACAAATTATAGTCTTTGGTTATAGTTCTGGTTCTTGGGTTTTTATACAGCGTGAATTAGTTACATCATTAGGGTCTAATGTTTCAAATATTAATCTTACAACTTCTCAAAACTTTGAAAAGTTAGGCGTTTCTTTTTCTTATTTTAACGGTACAACATCAAACACTTTTAACATTAAATTTAGTTCATTACAAGTTACCACAACAGTATCTCAACCTTGTAAAATATACTCTTCTGCTATATTTGGGTGTAAACAATTTCAAGATGCTTTAGGTGGTAACTTTGGGGATTATGTTTTAAATATTACAGATGATTTTGAGCCAAAACTATTAACTCACTTTGAAGAGTTAAAAAAGTTTAACGGTGTTGATATCTATTTAAACGCTTTAATTCCAGAATCTACTTTTTCACTTTCAGAGGATGCTAATAATGTATTTGTTGAGATAAATTTATTTGATAGGGCTAATAATAATGTATTAGCTTTTAATTATAAGGTAGAAAATTTAGGGAGTGGTGTTTATACAGTTACACCTTCAATAGATGAAGATTTAGATTTTAATAACGTTTTACCCTGTGAGTGGGAACATGGAACTATAAGGTTTATAATCATACCTTCTAATACATTTAGTGATGCTGATAATGGAACTTTTGAAAATGGAACTACAACAGGAATTACAAGTTTACCGTACGATATTTCCACGCCAAATTATATAGGCGGTAATATAGGTGTTAATTCTTTTGGTAAAACAGGTGTTTTTTGTGGTAGTATTCAATGGACAACACCAATAGCATCAGATCCAACAAAACAGTATCTAGTTTTTGAAAATGACACTGCTTTAAACGTTGTTGTTGATCGTGTTTATGAAATAAAAAGTTTTATATCAATAACTGGGTATAACCCCAATCAATTAGATAACGGGTCTTTTTATTGGATGCCTAACGGTTACACTAAAGAAGAGTGTATAATTAAACCTTTTGAAATAACAACAGCTAACACATACGTAACACCAGAACCAACACAGAACGATTGGTACGAGATAACAACAAAGTTTACAGCTAAAGCTACGGGGTCATTAAACCTTATTATGTATGAGGATATGAAAACAGATGTAGGCTTTACTATTGGAGCTTTTAACATTGATGACATAACTTTTAAAGGTCCATTTGAATACATTTCAGAAGAGAAAACAGTTAATAATAGTTGTGGCTGCTCTTATGGTAATGTTTTAAGATGGAAAAACAATTTAGGAGGTTGGGAAAGCTGGGATTTTCAAAATAAAAGAATTGAAAGCGAAGTAGTTTCTAATAAAATCAATATTAAAAGAGATGTTACTCAAGACTGGGATAACTATTTTATTAATGGAGAAACTGAAAACGATACTATTAAGACAGATGTAAGCCGTTCAATTACTTTCAATAGTCAAATACTAACCAATAACGAGTATAAGGTCTTACAAGCTATTAAAAGAAGTGTAAGAGTGCAAATGCTGCAAGATAGCGGTAAATGGCAAACGGTAACTGTAAAGGGTGGGTCTTATGAGATAATCAACGATGATGAAAGAGTAAAAGAGTTGTCTGTGACTTTTGAATTACCATCTATTAAAACACAAGAACAATGATAAATTTAATAGTACAAGGTCAGCAGTTAGATTTGTTTAAAGATGAAGTATTTGCAATATCTAAAGCGGTTTCAAAAATTGGTGATCTTAATTTACGTAATGGAGACGTTTCTATTAATTTCAAAGTACCTGCAACTGCAAATAATAATGAAATATTTAGATATTTATACAATCTAAATAATAACAATTTAGGAGCTTTTAAGAGGTTTGAAGGTGTTGTTTTAGATGGTCAAAGCGTTGTAAGTGTTGGTTATTACCAAGTATTGAAAACAAATCCTTTAAAAAAAGTTATCGAACTAAGGTTTTACGGTGGTAATAGTGATTGGTTTGATTTAATCAAAGATAGAAGTATTAATAAAACTTATACTAACGAGACAAACAACCCTAATGCGAAAAGCTATGATTTATCTTACATGAATCATAAGTTTGAAGAAGAATCAATAAAAGCCAGTTGGGGTAATGATGAAGGTTATAAATACTTTCCTATTGATAATGGTTCTATTTCTAACAGACTTGATAATGCTTTTATTAAACAAGATTTTCAGTTAGGTGTATTTCAACATACGATAGTAGAAAACATCTTAAATAGTGTAGGTATTAAGTTAGCTGGTAATTTATTAAATGATCCTTTATATTACAATACACTTATAAACCTACCTACTGATTTAAACCAATTTGAGTTACAAAATAGCACAAAAAGGTTTGAACAAATAAGCGGAACAGCAATAAGAAGAAACGCTTATTTACCTGTTGATTTTGTTTTAAATGATAATGATACAAAGTGGAACGGTAACACTTTTACAGCTACCGATGATATGAACTTTTTCAATATGTATTTCAAGTTTTGTGCTTACACTTTTTTTAGTCAAGGTACGGGATTTGATAAAGGCGATTTAGTTGTAAAGATAGATTTTACTATTAACGGGGTGCCTTCTACCGAAACAAGAACATTGACAGCTGATTTAGTTTCAGGTTCCGATAAAAGAAATTACTTGTTTCAAGAGGAAGAATGGAACTTCACAAATGTTAAAGCAGGAGATACTTTTACTTTTTCAATAGGTAACTTTAACAATACAGCACCATTTGGCACAAACTATTGGTACTCAAATGATAACTACCTACAAAATACAGCTTACGTAAAATATCAAACAGGTACTTTAACAACTTATGATATAACAAACGCTATACCTGAAATAAATCAAGCTAAATTTATGCAAGATGTCATGTTTAGATTTGGTTGTATATCTCAATTTGATAGTATAAACAGGACTTTATACATTGATAAATTTGATACAATAGAACGTAACAAAACAAAAGGTTTAGACTTCACTAATAAAGTAGATTTATCAAAAGATATAAATATTGATTTTACTAAACTTTTACAAAAGTATTTTAAGACTACTTATATCAAATATGTAGAAGATGATAAAGATTTAACAAGTATTCTAAACAAAAGAATATTTGAAATAGGTTTAGGCGATGGAGAAATAAATATTGATAACGATAATTTAAGTGATGAGGGTACTATTTACGAGTCTCCTTTTGCTTCTACTACTCAATCGTGGACTTTTCCTTATTCTGATGGGTTTGATACATCTAACTTTTACTTACCTGTTATGTCTTTATTTAATGGTAATGGAGATGTAAACGAGTTAAAACCTAGAATATTTGTAAACGGTGGAAACATTCCAATAGCACAAATAAATAAAAACGGTTATACATCTATAACTTTTAACGGTAACAACGAAAGTACGGTTGGCTATGCTTTCTTCACTAAAGAGATTTTAGAAGATGTTGGTGTAACTGATAAAGGGTTAAACTCTAATTTAGACACTTTATCTTTTCAACATTATGAGGGCAAAGGTTCTGCATACATAGGAAACACTCTTTTAGAAAAGTATTACAACCTACAAAGCAAGATATTAAACGCTCCAATATTCTTATCTATTTACTTAAAACTAGATGATTTAGATATAGAAAAGATTGATTTTCTTACCCCTATTTGGATTGAAACGCAAGTAGATAGCGGTTATTATTACATTAATGAAATAAGCCAATACAAAGGTGATGGCAGTACAACAAAAGTAAACTTAGTAAAGATTTAAGTCATGGCTGGAGAAGATAAGGAAATATTAATAAGTATTAAGGTAGATAATGAACAAGCTCAAAAGAGTATTACAGATCAAACCTTAAAAATTACTAAGCTACAAGACGCTAATACTAAATTAAAAGATAAGAATAAAGAGTTAGCTAAATCAGAAGGTGATACAACAGCCCAAAGAGCAAAGAACAGCGAAGAGATAGCTAAGAATACTTTAAAAATATCTCAAGCTAATGCAGTAAGAAAAAGAGCGATAACAAGCCAAAAAGCAGAAGCAGGTAGCTTAAACAATCTTAGAAATACGTTAGCAACTTTAACAGCTAAAAGAAATCAAGATTTAGTAGTAGGTTCTAAAGCATTTAATCAAGCTAATGAAGATATCAAAAAGCTTATACAAAGAATTAAAGAAGCTGAACAAGGTGGCGACGATTTCAGGCGTTCAGTCGGGAAATATCCACAAGCTTTAAACCAAGCTACTGGTGCTTTAGGTGGTTTTAACCTTGCTTTGTTAGCTTCTCCTATTGGTGTTTTTACCGCTGCAATAGGTGCTTTAGTGGCTGTCGGTCGTCAAGCTTTTAACTTCTTTAAAGCTTATGAGGTTGTAATGTCTAAAGTGAAAGCCACAACAGGGGCAACAGCAAAGGAGTTTGACACATTAAAAGAGTCTACAATAGCTTACGGTGAGTCTACAAAGTTCACCGCTACTGAGGTAGCTCAATTACAATTAGAACTATCTAAATTAGGATTTACTACTACTGAAATAGTAGACGCAACAGGGGCTATATTAGATTTAGCAGTAGCAACAGATTCAGAACTAGGCGAGTCAGCAAAAGTTGTAGCTAAAACATTAAATCAATTTGGTTTAGAAGCGTCAGAATCAACAAGGGTTGCTGATGTAATGGCTAAATCTTTTGTTTCTTCTGCTTTAGATATAGAGGTTTTTACTGAGGGCATGAAAAACGCTGGTGTAGCTTCTAAAGCCGTTGGTGTTGATGTAGAACAAACAACAGCTATATTGGCTGTATTAGCTGATAATGGTGTAGACGCAAGTACAGCAGGTACGCAGTTGAAAAATGTCTTTATTGAGTTATCTGATCAGGGTTTAACTTGGGAGGAAGCAATGACTAAAATAAATAAATCTCAAAACAAGCTACAAGCAGCGAATGATTTATTTGGTAAAAGAGCAGCTATTGTTTCAACTGTAATAGCTGAAAATGGTGATAAGATAGATGAGTTGTCTAAATCATTTATAGACGCAACAGGTTCAGCAAAAGCAATGGCTGACATTGTAGGCAATAACTTACAGGGTGATTTAGATAGATTAGGTTCTTCTTGGGAAGGTTTAATAGCTAGAGGTAGTGCTTTAAATAAAGTGTTTAGGATTATAACCACTACAATAACGTTTGTTATAGACGCTGTAAAACAATTAGGTTTTGATTTTATAGAGATATTTAGTGTTCAAGGTATACTTTTTTTAGCTGCTAAAAGATTCTCTACAAATGTAAAGTTAGTTTTTCAGGAGGCTGTATTAGACTCCATAAAAGCGATTAAGAAAATAGCAAGGGATTTAGGTTTAGAGTTTGATGGATTAAATAAAGTATTCTTAAATCAAGTTAAAGATGTTATAAAAACAAGGGCTGAATTAGAAACAGAAGAACAAGAAAGGGGAGAAACAGCTTTTGAAAGGTATAAAAAGAGCTTAACTAAAATATTCAAAGAAGAAGAGGATGCACAAACAGCAGCTAAAATAAAAAGTGCTTTTGACAGAAATAAAATAACAAACTTAGAAACAGAAAAAGATACTGAAAAAATAAAAAAAGAAATTGAAAAAAGGGCAGGATACCAAAAACAAAAAACATTTGAATTAGAACTTTTTAGAAAAACAAGGGATGCTAACGAAGAGACAGATATTGAGATAAAATATGAAAAACTAAAAGAGGCTGAACTATTTAAAAGAGATTTTTTATTACAAAACAATAAATTAATAGAGACAGATAAAGAGCTGATAATCGAAGAATCTAATCAGAAATTAATAGAGTTAGATAAAAAGAAAAGTGATGAGATAAAAAAGAATGATGAAGATTTAGCTAGGAGTAAAAACGCAGCAAGAGAAAAAGAATTAAAAAGTGAAGAAACAGTAAAAAACAAAAAAATAGCTTTAGAGAAACAAGTAGCAACAGCAAAAAATAGTTTGTTAAATGCTGGTTTTGCATTAGCTCAGGCAGTAGCTTCTAAAGATCAAAAACTTCAAACCGCTTTAGCTATTACACAAACAGTAATTAATACAGCTAGAGGCATAATGAATGCTTTCGCTTCTTTACCTTATCCAGCAGCTATTCCAGCAGCCATAGGTGTAGCAGCAACAGGAGCAGCACAAATTGTAAACATAAAAAACGCTAGTAGTTCTAGTAGTGGTAATAGTGGTATTGATACAGGTGGAGCTTCAGCTTTAGGAGAATCAGCTTCTAATGTAACCGCAGACACAAGTGGAGCAGATGCAGCAGGGGCGCAAGTAACAGCACTGTCAGATGCTATTAGTAATCTAGGTTTAACTGTATCAGTAACAGAAATAAACGATGCTCAAAGTAATGTGCAAGTATCAGAGGACAATTCAACTATCTAAAGTTATACCGCAATAAAAAGCGGATAAAGTCGTATATTGTGTAAATTTATAAATTTTATTAATTATGTCAAGTTGTTTAATGTCGTCAGGTTACTCGAGAACCTGCGAAACAATCAAAAAAATAGGGGGTTTAGAAGGTCGAGTATGGGCTTTAAACCTAACTGATGGTAGTGGTGTTAAATTAGGGTATACTGAAACAGTACCTAATGTAATTGATGCTATTACAGTACAAACAGGGTCACAAGCTTACGCTATTGATAGTACTAAGTTTTCACACGATTTCACTGCATCGGTAAAAAAGCCTGGGGCGAATAAGTTCTACGGTCAAGCGTTTAATTTAAGAGCTATTACAGATACAGCTGCTGATCTTACTTGGTCTGATGGTATGGTTATGGCTGATAGGATTGTTTTTATCATTGAAGATTTAAACAAACGTTTCATTATTTTAGGACAAAATAACGGAATGGAAGCTGTTGAAGGAGATTTAGGTGGTTTTGGTCAAGAAGCTGAATCTGATGTTACTGAAACTTATGCGTTTACTGGTAACGAAAAAGATAATAAGTATAAGTTTGTTGATGTAGGTGGTTATGATGCTACTTTAGCTTACTTAATCGGTTTAGAAACTCCTGCTGTATAGTGCAAGAGTTAATAGATTTGTTTCATAAGGTGCGAAGTTTTAACGCTTCGTGCCGTATGACACCAGAACAAAAAGAGGGTTACGACAGTTTAAACAAACTCTATAATAAGTTAAGCGGTTCTAATATAAATCATTCTGTTTGTTCTAAAGGTACTTTGTTAATAAAGATTGAAAGTTTTATATCATGCAATCAGAAATAAGTATTATAAACAGATTAAACTTTGATACCGTATGTGTTTACGGTGTAGGTGTTCCTTCTTTGTTTTTTGATAGAATAAAAGGAGATAAAACAGGAGTTGATAACTTTGATAAAAATAAATTCCCACGTAGTTGGAACGGTAAAACAGTAGCCTCAAACATATTAAGTAAACCTAATAAAAAGGCTTACGATGTAGTGATAATTAATGACTCAAAGCATTATAAAGACTTAACTACATATTTCAAACAAGCATTAAAAAACATCAAAGAAGAGGGTAAAATTATCTTTACTCACTCTATGCCAAAAATTCCGTATGATGTTACGGAAAACCCTACGAAACATCAGTTTTGGTGTGGATATGTTCAACAGTTTGTACTTGAGTTGATTTCTAAAGGTGGTTATAAGGTAACTACTTTTGATGATGGTTTAGGTGTTTCTATTGTAGAAATAGACGAAACAAAAGAACCTAAACAAATAGAGGTACAAGGATTTGAAGAGGTATATTTTGAAAGGTTAAAACTAATGAACAACTAAAATGAGTACACCTTTAATAAATATTCAAGATGTTATTGATTTTGCAGATTTATCAGTAAACATTAAAGAGAAAAAATACAACCAATACATTATATCAGCACAAGATAGATTCTTATCTGATTTGATTGGTATTGATTGTTTAGATGGTTTAATTGATAGAAAATGTAGTAATACATTAACGATAGAAGATAACGCTTTACTAGACCTTATTAAACCTTATTTAGTGTCTTATTCTTACTCTTTATATGTTGGTAGTTCAATGAAACTATCTTTAAATAGTGGAGTAGCTACATTGAATGGTGATAACGCAACAGTTATAGGGCAACAATCAAGAACAAGAGAAAGTAAATCATACGTTTTATTAGCTGAAAGACAAGGTTTAAAAATATTAACTTTTTTATCTGATAATTCTACTTTATATCCTTGTTATACCGTACCAACGTGCGGAACAGAAATAAATACACATAACCCTTATTTTGGTCTATGATACAAGAACTATTAATACCTAGTGAAGTTAATGTGATTGACATTACGGCTAAATCACAAGAGCCGTTAAATACATTTGGTGATACATTTGGTTTTGTTTATCGTAATGATTGTGGTAATGATGAGAATATAGATATAAGTAATTACGAATTTACTTTTTCTATTACTTTGGGCGGTTGTATTTACTTAGAAGGTGGTACTGTTACAGGTGAATTAGTAAAAGGTACTTTAGAAGATAATAATAAACTTTGGTTTAATGTTGCAAACCTAGATTTAGATAGGGGTATCTATCAATACAACATTAAAATAGTTGGTTCAAATTCAGTTATTAAAGGAAAATTAACAGTAAGATAATGGCAAGTGTAAGAGTAGTAATACAAAAGCCTATTAATGGTAGTATTTCGGGTGTTCAATCTGTAAACGGTGACGGTGTAAATAATACAGACCCTTTAAACCCTATTTTAAGTTTCCCTAATGCTGATGAGGTAGATGATTCAAGTACCACAAATAAATTTGCAACAGGAACGAATACAGGAGATGAAACGACATCTTCAATACAAAATAAAAGACCTTTAAAAACGGTTGGTAGTGAAAGTTTAGAGGGTACAGGTGATATTGCTGTATTAAAACAGGGAATCAATACTTTGACTCAAAACACAACGATTGAAGGAGGTGTATCTACTAGTTTTGGTGTTTCTATTGGAGATATTAATTCTAATTTATCTGATTTAGAAATATCAAAAGATATTATTAGAATATCTTCTTATAATAGCAGTTTTGGAGGTGCTTCTGAAAAAACATCTATACTAACTAATGAAAACTCTGGTTTATCATTAAATTTATTAGATGTAGCATCTTCTGTTACTCAAAACTATACAAGTTTAAATATAAATATACCAAATGGTTTTACTCTAACTGATAAAAGCGAAATATCACCAACTCAAATAGGAGAGATAAAAGTAAGTAAAAATAAATCAGAGTTATCATGTAGAGGTAAAAGTATATCTTTTGATGACACAGAAGCAATCATAAAAAACATATTAGGTAGAGCTATTAAATTCAACTCATCTTCTGATTACGTTAATATAGATTGGCGTTTAGACGATGATTATTTAGCTCCTATAAAAACTATTAAAGAAAACACAAAAACAATACAAAGTTTTCCAACACAACAAACAACAGCTTTCACAGTTGCAGATAATAGCGATAGGTTTTGGCATGAATGCGATTTTGCAGCAGAAACGGAAGTGACAATTACAGTCGATTCAGTTGGTGTGATTGGTGAAATAGTTTATTTTTCTTTGAAGGGTGACGGACCAATAAAGTTTGTGGAAAGTGGAGTGACTATTTCTTTCAATGCTGAACAATCTTTGGTTTTGGGTTCTAAAGGTGATAAAATCGCACTAGTAAAAACAGGAGCAACAACCTACGAAATCGTGTAATATGGCTTTATTAAGTATAATTAATTCAAGACACAGGCAAGACTTGACCCAGTACTTACTAGATATTTACCCCAACGCTGTTAGAGCCTATTCATTAAGGAAAATTAAAAACGGAGTTACAAACGTGGTAAAAGTTAGGCGTAGTTCTGATAATATGGAGCAAGACTTTACACCTAAACAGATAGTAAACGGAGCGTTAACCACCTTCACAGGTGCAAACGATGGTTTTGTTTCTGTATGGTACGATCAAAGTGGTAACGGTGTTGATTCGTTCAATTTGATAGCTTCTGAACAACCACAAATAGTTTTAAACGGTGCTTTAATACTAGAGGGTGGTAAGCCGTCTTTGTTGTTCGATGGCGGTCAGCAATTAGACACAGGAAACGTTAGTATATCATCAAGTAATTATTCTTTTTTCGGTGTGTCAAAAACTACTTCACAGCTTGCACAAGCTACATTTAGAGCTAGGGAACTAGGTGGTTACGGAGCAGTAGAAGGGGCGGTTTTCCTTGAAGCTTTATTTGCAGATACCGCAAATTTTGATTTTGCAGATAGTTCAGGTAACTCTCACTCTGCAACAAATTTAGACGCTTTACCTTACCAAGTTAGTTTCCTTGCTTCTACACATTACACACCAAACACCGCTTTATTCTATGTAGATGGGTCTCAACTAGGTACACCGTCTATCAAAGCAGGTTCTTTACCAATCGGAACTGTAACTTTACCATATCTAAATATCGGAGGTAAGAGATACAGTAGGGCGTTAAGAGGTTCAATTCAAGAATGTATACTTTATGACAACGATAAACAATCCGACAGAACAAACATAGAAACAGATATAAACGATTATTACACAATATTTTAAACTATGTATTACGTATCAACAGATAAAAATAGTATTGTAGAGTATAATACCCAAGTAACAACAGGAGAAGGGTATCATGGGACAACTATAAAATGGGCTGATATTTTAGAGCATCAAAACGGTTTTGATTTCGCTATAATAAAGCATGATAACTACGATTGTGGTTTAACGTTAGTAAATGAATTACCTACTGATTGGTATCCAAACGAAGAAGATGTATGAGAAAAATAAACGAGATAATTTTACATTGTGCAGATACTAAAATAACTCAAAACTTTAGTATTGCAGATATAAGAAAATGGCACGTAGAAGAGCGTGGTTGGTCAGATGTTGGTTATCATTATTATATTAGATTAAACGGAAATATAGAAGTAGGTAGACCAATAGAGATGTCAGGCGCTCACACAAAAGGAAAGAACGCTAATAGTATTGGTATTTGTTTTGAAGGTGGTAAGCTATCAAATGGTGATAAATGGAGTACACCTATGTTATCTCAAATAGTAGCTTTTAATCAGTTACGTAAATCTTTATTTTCTGTTTTTGGTGATTTAAAAGTGTCAGGACATTATGAGTATAGTTCTAAAAGCTGTCCTAATTTTAATGTAGATATATTGTAGTTATGTTTGGAATAGGAAAAGTAGCAGGTCAAGCAGTAGGTGAAGTAGTAAAAGAGGGTTTGGGTGGAATATCTAAAATATTAGATACGACTATTACCAACTATGAAGAGAGGGGAAAAATAGATATTGAATTTAACAAACTACAAACTAAAATAAACGAAATAGAAGCACAAAGTACATCTTTGTTTGTTTCTGGGTGGCGACCTTTTACAGGGTGGGTTTGTTCGTTTGGTGTTGGTTTTAACTATGTTTTAAGACCTCTTATAAATTACATTTTAGCGGTTTTTTATCCATTGGTAGAGCAAATGAAGTCTTTAGATATGACTCAATTAATGCCTTTACTTATGGGTATGTTAGGTTTTGGAGCGTTAAGAACTTATGAGAAGCTAAAAAAGAAAGCTAGAGATTAAAAGTAATGCAAAGTTTGCAGTATTGTATTTTAGAAATATTCATAAAAACAAACAAAAAACCCTGTTTAATATAGTTTAAACAGGGTGCAATCTTTGAATGTTGTTTATATCTGTGTTGTATGTAATGCTATTTGTTGTTCTTATCCCATTCTTTTTCGCTACAATGAACAAGCCCACCACCCATACATAGTGATTTAGAGTCTAGTAACTCTAAAAAAGAATCAACCAAATCATCATATTGTTTTTCTGTTATTTCTTTGTTGTCAATATCAACTATCACTCCTTTGATGTCAATTATTGTTTTCAAATCCTTCATAATAATTTTACTTTATCGGTTAATCCGCACAACATACAACACGCTGTATAAAATCATAAGCCGTTGTAGTGCTGTTGTTAATAATTATCTTCTTCGTTTGGCTTCCGATTAATACAGGATGCCGTTAGCCACAATTGATTTTAGCGATAATATACATATCTTCATCAAAGTAAGCTTTATTGGCTTCTAATGCTTTTTTAGCTCTTTCTAGCGTTGGTAACGGAGATGTAACTTCCTCTATATTGTCATCATAACTATTGGAAACTACTTGGTAGTAACTGTGGCTAACATCAGGTATAGAACATTCTTTTACTACAATTTCTCTGTAATTTTCAAGTAGCTTTATAATAGCTAGTCTCAAATGACTTTCTTCGATTATATCACCAGCTTCCGTTCCTTTAGTTGCTCGTTTCAAAAATTCCTCTGCTTTCATATATTTTTAGTTTAGTGTTTCAAATCCGTAAAAGAACGATTCCATACCCTTGTCATTATGCTTCTGATTTTTCTTTC
>Ga0233415_10001007_pt1 | contig 12620 bp, 8 predicted proteins | sample Na_anoxic_12_MG_FD_188631 | JGI IMG/M metagenome (GOLD analysis project Ga0233415, IMG submission 188631) | Seawater microbial communities from Saanich Inlet, British Columbia, Canada - Na_anoxic_12_MG | ecosystem: Environmental > Aquatic > Marine > Inlet | place: Canada: British Columbia... | reverse complement strand
TGTCTCTAAGGCTTGCGCCCTCTTCACCCTGAAAGTACCGCATAAACTGGGTTCCTTTGCCTTCGTGTTTGATGGACCACTCAATATAGTCTAGCTCCTCATCAGCACTATCGCTGAAATCCAAATAGAATGGGCCCTCGCCGGTGGCAAGCCTTTTCACCAACCTCATTTTATCTCCCCGCACCGCCTTTCGATCTTCTATCCATTTTTCTCTGTCTCTTTCAGTCCATTTCTCTTTACCCAGCCTGTTCCAATTATAGAACTGGGTCCTGGGGATGATGGCATTTCCATCCCCATCAATGATACGGGCTGCCGGTTGAACGGTGTTTCGTGGATCACCGTAGTTAGGATTGTAGTTACCGCAAGGGGCCGGACCCAATATGTTGCTGAGAAATTCAGTATTGACTATAGGCAAACCGGCACGGATGGCCATCGATGTGCCGTCTCCACTCATGGGAGCGGGCATTCGTAAATTGAAGTCAAAGCCACAAGGATTGCGACTGAGTCGATTTGATCTGCCGGTAGCGGCAACAACAGATTTCGCCTTAAAAAAATATATATCCGCCGTTCGCACATTGACGCCCACAGCCCCGGATATCTGCCCGTCGGTTGTGATATAGTCGGTCATCTGCACACGATTGATAATCCTGACACCTCTCTTTTTGGCCTCCTGGGTAAGGATAGACTTCAGGGGAAAGCCGTCGAAATTAAAAGACGTTGGCACACTATGAAACTGTTGGACAATTCTGAATCCACCAGGCACAGGGCTGTCTTTGTACCTAAATTGAATACCGAACCGTTCCAGATCCAATACCCGGTCATACATGGTGCCTGCCACCCTATAAAACAAGTCTTTTCTGAAAAAACCGAAGGAGATCCCTTTACGGTGGTCCTCTGCCATATCGTCGATGGTATATCCCATCTTTTCGTGGATAGGGGGGATATAGGCCCACACGTGGTCGATTCCCGAAGCAGCGCACCCGCTCCCAACGGTGTTGGATTTATCAATCAACAACACATCCAAGCCGTCCGTTTCACGTGCTTTGATAGCCGCCATACACCCGGCAAGACCGCCTCCGATCACTAAGACGTCTGCCTCAACAGGAATGATCTTTAATTTGCCCATCTTTTTCCCCAGTATCTGTCAAAAAGGGTTCATTCCCTTATCTTCTGTGTCGTTTGAATGATCCTCTCATCTGAAATGGTGTGATCATCGTAATGGCCCCCTCGTCCTTGTGTGGACAATGGGTGATACAGCATCCGCAAAACCAGCATTCTTCAGGATACTTCAGAATGGGTGGCTTTCCTTTTATGGGATTTCGGATAAAGGCGTCACACATACAGACCTCGACACAGCGGCCGCATCCATCACACGTCTCCCCATCAAAATAAATATGATTGAATCCCATGGTATTCCTCCGTCAAAAAGGCTCAGGCCCTTCTCAACTCTGAATCAACCCTGTCGTCTCTTGGTTTGATCTTCTTCCGCCATTGCAGCAGGGTCAACAGTACGGCAAGCACTATCCCTCCAACAAACAAGCTATGACTTCCGGTCACGAAATAGGTGAACAGGGCCAGCCCGGCGCCTCCGGCCATGAGCCTTTCCATTATCGTACAATCTGTGAAGTAATACCCGACAAATCCCACCTCCAGCGTGAACAGACAAATGACAGCCGCAATGATTCCCAAAAAGGCCCCAATGGGGTCCTGGGGCTGGAGCAGTAATATGGGGCAATAGACAAACATAAAAGGGATGATAAAACCGCCTATGGCTGCCTTCGTCGCTTCGATGGCCGACTTGATATAGGGTGCATCCGCCAGTTTTGCTGCGATGAGCGCTACGAGTGCCACGGGTGGGGTTAGGAAGGCAAACACAGCGAAAAACATGGTAAAAAAATGGGCCTGCTCAAACCCGATACCCATCTTCAGGAGAGCCGGCGTTGCAAACATGGATACAATGAAATATGCTGTCAGGGAAGGCCCGCCGCAACCCATCACGACACAGATTACGGCTATGATGATGAGCCCGAAAAAGAGGACACCCCCGCTCCACCCTTGTATCCCTGAGGAAAGCTTCACCCCCAGTCCGCTCATGGTCACCGTTGCCATGATCAGACCGACACAGGCTGCGGATACGCCTATACCGGCACCGGCTCGTGCACCTTTGACAAAGCCCAAAAGGAGCTGTCCGATTGGCGGTCGGTTTTTCCCCAGATAAGAGACCGCAATTGAACTCACGATAGCCCAGAAAGCGACATACATGACGCTGTACCCTTTAATGAGAAGCGTTAAGATCACGACAAAGGGCGTCACGAACAGGGGCATCGAAAGGATCAATTCCTTAACTCTCACCTGCTCACCGGCAATTCCACTGATATTGAGTTGTCCCGCCCGAAAGTAAACGTATAGGCCGGTAGCCCAGAAATAGAGCAAGGCGGGAATCAGAGCCATGGTGATAATGGTGAGATAGGGAATTCCTGTGATTCCTGCCATGCCAAAGGCCACAATCCCCATGATGGGCGGCATGATCTGGCCACCGTTAGAGGCGGCTGCCTCAATGGCTGCCGCATACTCCGGTTTGTAGCCAACCTTTTTCATGAGGGGTATGGTGAAGGAACCCGTGATCGCAACATTGGCCGCAGCGCTGCCAGTTATTGACCCGACGAGAGAACTGCTCACCACGGCCATCATGCCGGGGCCGCCCTGTAATCTTCCCGCCACCATCTTTGCCAACAGCATGAAAAATTTGGTTCCGCCCATGGCCTGGAGTACGGCTCCGAAGAGGACAAAGAGAAAGATGTAATTGGCCGAAGTGGGCAAAACGATGCCGTAGATACCGTTATCGATACCGATTGAGAGATTGGATATGGTTTGATCTAGATCCAGGGCCTGGCAGCGAAAAGGTTCCGGAAATGATTTCCCGAAAAAGGGATAAATGACGACGAGGATGGCCAAAACTGGAAGGATGAGGCCGAAGTCCCTTCGAGTGGCTTCCAGGACCAGGAAAAGCAGGATGACCCCTATAATCAAGTCAAGACGGGTATTAAAATAGGCTCGATTTTCCAGCTCCGGCCATAAGATCTGGACATAGCCCGTACATGCCAGGGCCAGCAGGGCCAGCATAAGGGCCCAAAGGCGCTCACACTTACCTTTTTTCGATACAAATTCACTAAGGTAGATCAACAGCAGACAGAACCCCAGGTGGGTGTTTATGTGGCCCTTGGCCGATTGCAACAGCACTTGGGTCGATACCATATGATAGGCGGCCATTGCTAAACCGGCAACAGCCAAGATAATATATGCCTTATTCTGCCGGATCTGCTCACCTAATGTTTCCACCCTGTTAAACCTCCATTATGAACGCACGGTTTTGAAGTTTTATTTCCTTCAATTCCCGAACCTTCTTTGATCATCCCTTTTTTAGAAAAAGGCATTATCCCATGATTCATCTCCTCTCAATTATTAGAAGACCACATGCGAAAATGCAGGGATAGCAACAAGGTTGTCATGTCGTCTTTTCACATGGGGCATTTGGCCCCATGTGAAATCCTTTCAGGGTATATCCTTTACATGGCGTAACCCTCTGGAGTATTGCCTGATCCCAATTTATTCTAATGATAGAAGAATCCGTCCTTGACCAGAGCACGGACTATTGATCAAAACCCGTGATCTTGATGCCTCTTTCATTAAAAAATTTAACGGCAGCAGGATGGTATGTCTCAGCAGGTACGCTCAAGGAGGCCATGGTCTCCTTGGTCAGAATGGCGCCAAGAAAGGTGTACTCCTTGAACTTGTGTGCGTTTTCGTACACGACTCGCAATACCTCAGTCACCACATGATCCGGCATGCTGATGTGTGCGGCGAATGCCAGCGGTTTGATTAAAATACCGCATGGTTCAGTCTGAAGTGGTCCCAGCATCTTTGGGGGCACCTTAACCATGGCAAGGGGGTGACCACTTTTTTCCTTAAAAGACATCACATCCTTTTCATCAAAGGAAATGAAGTAGACCTTCTTGGTGGCCACGAGTTCGGCCTGGAACGGACTGTTGCCGTATACATTCGGGAGTTTTTTCAGAATATGACCGGTATAAATGGCATCCACCAATCCGTCCCTGAGCGTATCGGCAGCAGACTTCCCTCTTGCGTATTGAAATTTGATCTTATTGATTGGTATTCCCGCGGTTTCAAGAATACCCTCATAGGCCATCTGACGGCCTTTTCCCTTACTCGAGTCGAAAATGGCTTTTTTGCCCACCAGATCCTTTAAAGTCTTGATGTTGGGGTCGAGGGTGCAGAGGCCATTTCCTGCAATACCCAACAGGCAAACAAACTTAAATTCATCGTAGTTGAACGGGAATCCTTTATAAGTTCCCAGCCCTTTCTTAGCCTCCCATATATCCCATGTTGTATTAAAGAATAGATAGTTGGTCCTTTTCTTCGGTTTTTTTATCAGCGTCTTCATATGCTCTGCAGGTCCCCGACCCTCTGTGGCAGTGGCCTTTAGCCATTTGCTGTTCTTGTTTATCTGCTCCGCCAGGGCTACGCCCATAATGTAAGAGGCAAATCCCGCAGGAATCGTCGACACGGTGATCTCATAAGGTTCCTGGGCCACAGCCTGATAGGGGATACCCATCGTCATAGCAAAGGTTATTAAAAAAAATACCACCCAAATAAAACCTGCCAGTGTTAAGAATCTTCTCCTTCTCATTTTTAATCCTCCTTTCCATTTGTTAGGTTTTTCCCAATGAATAAACTGCTCTTTTCCCTGTCTTCCCTTCTTAAGTGTTTGACAATCCGCTCCAGAGCTACACCCTGAATATCTCAACTTTCCCCGAACCAACAGACCACAGAAACAGCAATGATTGACATATGAATGGCGTGGAAGCGTCAAATACATAGCATATCGGGTGGAAACCGAATATCAATGGCTCCCTCCGGGCAATCCTGTCGGCAAGACCCACAGTGCCAGCACTCGTCAGGATATTTCAAGTAGGGAACGCTAGTATCCTCAAATTCCTTCATGTAAATCGCGTCAGCCGGACAGATCGAATCACACAGACCGCAGCCCGTGCATTTTTTCATATAAAAAGTGGGTGGCATTTTCTATCCTCCACAAATAAAGCTTATATCACCTTTCATCCCGCCGCATGATGTTTAGGTAGTAGGCTCGAAAGAACAGGAGAGCCGGTCCCCATCCTTTCGAAAGACCACTAGACCACACCAGTTGGTGTTATCGGTGCCTGGAAAGTCAAGACGGTGGTGATAGGGCTTGTTCCTGCTCTCGGTCCGAAAAAGGGCGGTGGTGGCCATCACCTTGCCGACTGATAGGATCGAGCGAGTTTCGTGCGCCCGCATGAGCTCATGAAAATTAGTGGCCTTCATCTCATCCAGGTAAGATTCGATTCGCTGGAGCTTTTCTAAACCGCATTTAAGAGATCCTTCAGTACGCATTGAACCAACATGCTCCGCCATGATTTTTCTGATTGCATCTTCGATCTGTCGGTACGGATACCCAGAGGGCCGATGTAGCGGCTTCATAAAGCGGTCAATCTCTTCACGGATAATGGATTTCGGAGCCCCATCTCCATACGTGAGACTCTTCGCATAAGTAGCAGCCGATTTACCTGCCTTATAACCTCCTGTGATGGCCCCATGTACACAACGATTGTGGTCGGATGCATCTCCACAGGCGAAGAGACCCGGAACAGTGGCCGCCGAGTTTTTGTCGATTTTTATCCCGCTTCCCGTCACTTCTGTTGGACCCGCCTGCATACCTTCCGACACGGTGATTTCCACTGGCTTCGTCCTTAAGTCCTCTTTCCTTTGTTCAAAATAGTCGGGGAGCGTATCCTTATCATAGCCCAAACTCGTCTCGAGATGGATCAAATCGTTCTCATTGAGGTGACGACAGTCTATGTAGATAGGTCCATGGCCCTTCCGAATTTCTTCCAGAGTGAAATAGACCACCTCATAGCGGGGAGCCCGGTTACCCATGGGGTGATGCTTTTCCATATAATACTCTCCCAGGCTATTGAGAAAACGGCCGCCCATTCCCACCAATGCGTTAAAGCCTGGAGCTGCAAAACCTTTAGGGAGTAACGTCATGCGCATGTATTCCATATTGGTTAGGGCAGCTCCAGCATTGAGAGCCATGATCTGGCCATCGCCCGTATCAAATGGACAAAGCCATGTGTTGAAAGGATTAATGCGGGGATTCTCATATAAACGATTTGTATTTCCAGTTGCAATTACCGTTGCTTTCGTATGAAGAATGTAAAAGCTTCCACTGCGAATGTGAAACCCGATGCCACCCACCACCGAGTCTTGATGAGTTAAAAGGTCCACCATCATGACTTTATCCAGGACAGTGCAACCAAGTTTGCGCACAGCTTTACCTAAGCAGGGCTTAAGTTTTTTGCCGTTGAAGTTAATCCAGTAAGTGCCGGGCTGGCCCATGGATTGCGTCCTGTAAAAGGAACCATCTGCCTGGGTAAGAGGGTTGCCTATTCGGGCCATCCGCTCAATGGCATCTGGCAGTTCAGCACAATATACAGATTCGATAATGGACAGGTGGCCGGTACCACGCCCAATCATTTCTACATAGTCTAAAAATGCATTTTGGGTATCCCACTCCTGACCTTCATTCAAAAAGGCCAGGAAATGGTCCACACCGCCGCCGATGTCACCACTTCGGTTTATATTGCCCTTATCAGCTACTAAGACACTGGCTCCCTTTTCAGCGGCACCCATAGCGGCATTCGTACCCGCTAAACCTCCACCTATGATTAGCACATCTGCTGAAAGATCTATAAGTTCCATGGCTTTTTCTCCTTGGTTAATTGTCCTTGTGAATCAGCCTTAGGATATTTGCAGAGTAAATCATCTCCTTATCTGTTTGGGGGATGTCCAGGTGCTCGATAGAGGTGACCGCTTCGCGAATATCTCCTATTACATGGGGGTAATCGGAACCCAGAATCAGACGCCTGGCACCAAGAAAAGAGTAAGCACACATGAGGGCGGGTTCAAAAAAACTGACAGTGTCGTAATAAAACCGCTTCAGATAGTCCTTAGCCGGGAGTGAGATATTTTCCTGGCACTCGGGATATGCTTCGTAACAATTCTGTATCCGCTCCGCCAGGTATGGAAGAGCACCGCCTAAGTGGGAAACGATGAACTTGAGATTAGGGAATCTTTCCATCACCCCGCCCATAATCAATCGTACCACGGCAATACAAAGCTCCATCTCGAAGCCGATCATAGGGACCAGGCGGTAGTCTTTGTAAGTCTCCTTGTCCGCCGGTGCCCGCGGGTGTATGTGGATTGGTAAATCATAGTCGGCCATACGCTCATAAAAAGGATAGAGGATCTGATCGTCCAGACCCATGCCGTTTATATTTGTTCCCATACAGGCGCCTTTAAATCCCAGTGCATCAATACAACGTTCGAGTTCCTTCACAGTACGGTCTGGATCAATGAAAGGCAGGGTGGCAAACGCCATGAAATGGTCTGGGTCTTCCTGACAGATCCGGGCAATTTCGTCATTGACAACCTTGGCAAGCGTCTCACCTATCTCGACGGGAAAGATATCCACGCTGGGAGCTGACAAAGTGAGGATCTGCATGTCAAACCCACTTTGATCCATATCCTCTATTCGCTTGTTTACGTTATTCATAGGAGGAGTGATAGTGACCAACCGGTTCCCGTGCTGGACAATGATTTGCCTGCCCCAATCATCGGTCTCAATGGTGATCCCAACGGTTGAGCCGACATTTTCCAATTGTTTAAGAAACTTCGTAGGATAAAAATGATTATGAATATCAATTCTCATGCCTGTCTCCTTCTTGATATTTCCCAGATGGCCTAGGAATAAATTGTTCCTTTATGTTCTATTACTTGTTTTAAAGATCTGGCTTTCTTTACTCGTATAATCTGTGTACACAAGAACAGGGCCTGAAAAGCAAGTCCAAATCCTCTGGTTATGGCATTTGGTATAAATACGCAAATACCGCTTGATGCGAGCAAAACACTTTCCCATCTTCTGAGGTTGGTGAGGAGATAGCCTTCAAAGGCGCTTCCTACTGACACGGCCCCCAGAGTGACAAAGAAAAAAGTAACAGCTATCCCTAAAGGGGAACCGATCATTAGAATGCCAGGATTAAATATAAATGCCCAGGGCACAAGAAAGGCGGCAAAACCTAATCGCACGGCCCGGAAACCTGTCTTAAAGGGGCTCCCACCGGATATGCCAGCGGCGATATACGCGTCCACGCATACCGGTGGCGTGATAAATGATAGACATCCAAAGTAGAACAAAAACATATGGGCTGCGATGGGTTCTACGCCTGCTTTTATTAACGCTGGGGCAAGCAGGACAACCGTCAATATATAGACACCCACGGCGGTCATTCCCATGCCTAATATAAAGGCAGCTAATCCGGTCATTATCAGGAGAATCATCAGATTCCCTCCGCTTATAGAAAGAATCTCAGAAGTAAACTGCGTTCCGGCCCCAGTCATCTGTATGGAGCCAATGAGGATACCAATAGCCGTGCAAAGTGGGATTATGGGCATCATCCCCTTAGCTGACTCTTCAAGTGCTGAAAGCAATTTTCTTGGAGTCAGTCTGCTTTCCTTCTTGATAAAGCTCACAACAATCAAGGCCCCAAGTGTATACATGATTGACGTTTGTGCTGAGTATCTGAGAACTCCCAAAAGGAACAGGAGAATCACAAAAGGCACCAGGTACTGCCATCCCCCTATGAGTGTTTTTCTCAGAGACGGCAAACTTTCGCGGGGTAGCCCTTCCAGACCAATTTTAGCAGCTTCCAGATCGACCTGTGTGAGTAGTGTCAAATAATAGGCGATGGCCGGGAGAAAGGCTGCCACACATACACTCCAGTAAGTCATTTGAAGAAATTCGGCGATGAGAAATGCCGTGGCTCCCATAACAGGTGGCATGAACATACCCCCAAGGGATGAGGTGGCTTCAACGGCTCCAGCATAGTTTTTTCCATAGCCTGTTTTTTTCATCAGAGGGATAGTTATTTGGCCGGTCGTTGCGACATTTGCCGCGGTAGAACCTGATATGGTTCCGAAAAAGGTGCTGGCAATAACAGCCGCCTTAGCTGCACCGCCTCTCATAGAGCCTGCTGAGGCAAGGGCAAGGTCACTAAAAAACTGGCTTGCCCCTAAGACTCGCAGAAATCCCCCGAATATGATGAACCCCGCAACAATTGTTGATACAATTCCAATGATCATCCCCCAGAAGCCCTCTGCACTGAGGTACATCCAGCCCAGCACCATAGGATAGGAAAAGCCCGTACTGCGCAAAAAACCAGGGAAGTGGTTGCTATAAATTGTGTAAAAAAAGAAAAAGGCGATTAGACCGACTAAGACCCAACCGATGGTGCGTCTGGTGGCTTCTATTACAGTGATGAAGAGAAGGGAGGCCAAAATCATCTCATATGGATATGGTATGAGTCTCCCCTCTGCGACTAAGTCGTTAGCGTTAATGGCGATATAAGAGCAGCCGGCAATAATAATAAGAATAGGTGCAACATCATACCATTTGAGTCTATCTTTTGGCATGTTCTTTCGGGGCGGGACAAGAAGATATACAAGAATACAGATGAGTCCCGAGCTGATGGCCCTATGCGTAAGAGGATAAACAACCACATTAAAATAAAAAAACAAATTGCACAGATAAGAAAGGGTATAAATGGACCAGGCAACAGCTACAATAATTGTCAGATTTGATCTCAGATTGCGATTTTTCCAGGTCAGCCCAACTTCAGATTGATTCATTTTCCACCTTTTTATTCAGGCATGAGTGCATTTGATCAACAGTGGGTCATCGCTTGTTTTTTGATTGTTAAAGATTATTGATAATTTTGTAAAAAGTCATTTCACCCGTCATTTCAAGGGGTGAAGCTACGAAGCAATCCCCTGCTTTCAACTGGTTCCAAGCAATGAGATTGCTTCTTGGAGTTTATCCCGCTATGCGGGGCTCGCAATGAAATTAGGAGAGACTTCTTACCCGTCTACCAAACATCACTTTTGTCTCTTTAATGTTTTTTCCTGGTATTCCTGGGCCTCTTTTGTCCAGAGCCCTTTTTCTTTAAAATAACGGATAGCGCCTTCGTGATAGGGCACAGCGAGACAAATAGGTCTGTGTTTTAAGTTCCAGTATTTAGCAGCAGGATGGGTGTCTGCAAATTCATCACTGTGGTCAAAAATAGCCTTAACTACCCCGTATACAATATCCGGGTTCATATTGGCTGATGTGAACATCGCATTCTGATAACAGATGGCATTGGGTACTGAGCTTTTGTTACGAAATCGAGGATCATTTGCCGGTATATCATCTATGTAGTAGCCCTCCATTTTATCAGCCACGTACTTTGCCTGTTCTTTTGTAAGATTAACAAATGCGCATTCCCCCTTGGCCTCGTTTATTTGCATTACCGCACCCGGCACAACGGGGTAGAGAACGGCATCTACCCTTCCCTCTATGAGATCCCGGAGAGCCTCCTTGATGCTGGAAAATGCCAAGACAGATTTCAAGTCTTTAAATGTCAATCCTGCTGAGGCAAGCTGGGTTTGAGCCATTTCTGTAAACATGGGATTTGCTTTGAACCTGATATAGGCGACCTTGTCTTTGAGATCGCTTATGCTCCGTATACCCTTATCCGGTGTTGTCCAGAACATGAACATATAATCGTGCCCGGCTGCGACAGTGCGGACAGCTTGGGGACCCATCTTGGCATAAAGCCCACGACCTAAAAAGGCATTCAGAATGTCAGCAGCACTATGATTGGCGAAATTACATTTACCCGCTTTCATCATGGGTAACCACAGTTTAGGTCCTCCAAGGGGCTGTACGATCCAATTCTCAATTGGCGTGTATTTGGGTACGACCTGACCAAAGCCCACCAGGACCATATGGACTGACGCTCCTGGTGCCGGTGAGATGACAGCGACGTCTTTTGGCCACTCTGCTCCCCACACAGCACCTGTCATGAATAAAAAAAACACCATTACCAATACCGGTATGGCTGCTATACTCATTCTTTTGAACACTAACCTGTCTTTCATTTTAATACCTCCTCGTTCTTGTAAAAAAGGTTTATAGATATTTTTTCCCTCCTTTCTTGTGGATTTGTCTTTTTCTAAATACTCCCGGCAATGAGGCTTGGGAATCTTATTGACGTAGACAGACAGACTGGAGTACATCGTTGTTCCGGACAGAGACAGGACCGCGGGTAGGTTTATTGAGATACTTATGAGGTAAGAAAATATGCGGACCTTCTCCCCGTTCAGATTTTTGGCCACCTTATCTGTTTCACCATCTATTTTGAATTGCTCTATTTTTTTTGGTTAACAAAAGGCTTGAGCCGGTTTTTTACTTCAAGTAAATGCTTTTCGAGTAAATTGATGGCTTTTGTTCGCTTCTTCTCGGCAATTGCTTTTACTATATCTTCATGATATGAAACTACATTATCCGAAGTTTTAACATCCGGCCCGATTCGACTGAGAAAATCACCCACTATGGCCATAATCGATTCGACAACAATAAAAAAAACGTGGTTTCTGGAGGCTTGGGCCAGCAAAATGTGGAACTGAATATTTTCTTCAGTAGCTACTATGTTATTGTCTATTTTCTTCCTCGCTTCAGCGACATTTTTCTGGAGACTTCTAATATCCGATTCCTCAATATTGTCGATCACATAATTCAGTACCATCTTTTCAATTTCTAACCGAGCTACTGTTAACTCTGCTAATGTAACCTTTTTTATTCGAAAAGCGTCCAAAAAGAGATCGCTTATTCTATTAAGGATTGTATCTTTGATTATCGGTCCTCCGCTACCTCCCCTGTGTATAGTAATGAAACCGGAAATCTCCAGAAGACGCAGTGCTTCTCTGACCGTTTGACGACCCACCCCAAACTGTTGAGCAAGTTGTACCTCTGATGGAAGTTTCTCACCAGGCTTAAGGACATCATCAAAAATCAGTTGCTTAATCTTGTCGGATACGTCTTCGAAGGTCCTCGTCCTTTTGATGGGATCAAATATTGTTTTTTGTTTGTTCATGGCTGAGTTTTAAATAATAAATGTCAGACAATCTGATAAAATGATTATCTGAGAATCTCTTCAGTGTCAAGCAGAATTTCTCAGTATCTAAAAAAAATCCCATATGCTTTAATCCTCCAGGCGGACAAGGGCTAATTCCCCGGAGCTTGCTGCGAGGTAGTTCATTGGCCCACGTAACACCAACTATAATCAAGAAATTAGGAGCGGTGAAAAGTGTTGATTGGGAGAGAGGTAAGTGAAAACGTGGGTCAGCGCCCGTTGACACCACAATATTGATTTAATAATATGTTGGAATGTTGGAGCTCTTTCGGTAAACTATCCATACTGCCCTTCGAAGCCACTTGGGAGGGAGAAATGAATAGTTCAAGGAGTTTTGTAATAACGTGTTTGGTCCCCATTTTGAGCAAGGTTGGGGTTATATAATAGGAGACTGCATTGGAGGCCATCCACATGGAACTCAGTAATATTCTGATAATCGACGACGAACGCGTCATCTGCGATGGGTGTCGCCTGGCACTTTCGGGCAAGGGC
>Ga0233415_10001003_pt1 | contig 12635 bp, 3 predicted proteins | sample Na_anoxic_12_MG_FD_188631 | JGI IMG/M metagenome (GOLD analysis project Ga0233415, IMG submission 188631) | Seawater microbial communities from Saanich Inlet, British Columbia, Canada - Na_anoxic_12_MG | ecosystem: Environmental > Aquatic > Marine > Inlet | place: Canada: British Columbia... | reverse complement strand
AGTATGACAAAAACGAAAACTGTCCTGGAGGCGAGATATACATAACAAACAATAACACCCCTCCAATGGTATTTTCATTGAAGGACATTATGCTTAACGGTGGGTTAGATTATGGCAGCGAAGTGGCTTCTTGTACTCCTAAATACTTTTTAGATTTTAATATAGAAAACTTTACTGTTCCTCCTTCTGCAATACTTTACAAACCAGCATTTATATCTCAGGTAACAGGAACAACAGGTTATGATTTTGTAGCGGGTACTTTGGGGCTGTGTGTCGGTAGTTATTCATATTCTTATAGACTTGTAGATGAGGCAGGAGAAAGAACAGGATTCTCTCCTATAACAGAGCTTATACCTGTTGTCAGAAACAACAGCAATCAGTTTGGTCCTCAGTTTCCGCATTCAAGAACCTTTTCAAGTCAGCCTGACATTACTTCTTCAACGATATATGGAAACCATTTAAAAATAAGATACGACAATCCAAACGGATTTACATTTTTAGAATTAAGAAGAGATTCTTGGAACTCTGGAAGCGTGGTAGGAGCACCTCCTGTTTCTGAAATAATAGCTAGTATTCCTATAGGTGAAAACATGTCTGTAATAGATGTTCTTGATAGGGCTGAGGCTGGATTCTCTGGATCTGAAATACTAGACCTAGAAGAGCAAACAAACACATATTCTTCCATTAGAAAAGCAAAGTCAATAAGGTATTTTAATGAAAGGTTGTACCTTATGAATGTAGGATACGATTCTAAAAATATAGACAACGATGTGACGTTTTACGGAAGTAGTGATTTTGTGTTTCCTACTATAGAAAACATGGGAAGACCTGGACATAAACATGTATATAACTCTGCTATGTACAAGTCTAACATGAGGGGTGAAAAAACAGGTTTTGGAGTTGTTATTTTTGACTCTGATAATAATGCTTCTTTCGTAAAGCAAATAACAGGAGCTGAAAATTTTGAGTTCCCAAACAGAAGGGATGAGACCAGCACAGATACAAACAATACATCATACAAGGGTGTTGTAAGGTGTGCTAATTCAGGAACAGACACAGGTAGCGGCCCTGGTGTTCCTGGAACTACAGGAGAAGTATCTTATACTCATGAGGTTTTCGATGTATCAAATGCTGTACCAAAAGAACCTTATCCTACAAGCGACAGGCTGTTTAACTATAATGATGCTGGCACTGGGTCAACAGATCCTCAAGAATCTTTTCATCCAGTATCTCAAAACGACAACATAAACAGAATAAAGTATCTTACTACGTCTAAGTCAGACATTACGACAACGACAGGAAACCCTAGCACACTACGGTCTGATTATTCACCTCCTGGATTTGGGTTGGATTATTTTTCTCAAGGAATAGCCTTTAAAGGTTTGGACACCTACCCTAGTTCTGCTGAAGGCTTTTCTGTTGTTCAGACTGAGCCTGCTCAAAGAGTTGTTGCTCAGGGTCTAGGGATGTATAGTTTATATCCTTCAGAGGGCTCTTTTGAGCCTAACACTTCTAAAGAAGCAAACGAGATGTGGGTTTATTTCCCAGATTTAGAATTGCTTTATCCAGACATAGCTACTGATATTTTAAACGGAAACTTTACATCATATAAACTGCAATTGGTTTCTCCTTTAGGATATTTTACGGAACCTTTTCATTGGAGAAAATCAGAAGGACAGAACAGAAGAAGAGGGGTAGATATGATTACTTATGCCAGGGTGTTAAGAGATAAGTATAAAGACGCAACCACTCCTGATGGAGAGCAAATGAATCCAGGATTATCTGGACAAACAGGCATAACAGACCCTTCATTTCCTCTTGATTATTTTAGATATCCTGCTTACGGAAAGTTTACAAATACCACAGGAACATCACAATTTCCTAGTAACGGAAACGGAAACACAGAGTTTGACATAACTAACATACAGGAAACGACCACAAATTCAACTAGGCAAAGTTATTTCAAGATAACAACACAGCAAGATATATATGCTCATGAAAATCAAGATTTATCTTCAGGTGCCGATTCTGCAGACTCAGGACCACTAAACTGGAGAGAGCCCTTTTATGTTATTAATATAGTCAGGAACGTAGATATAAACGAAGGAAACACAACACAATATAAATACGGAAGTAATTATGTTAAGTTTAAGTCTTTGGTTTTAGAGTCTAGCGGTTCTGATAATCAATCAGCAGAATTAGTTTCTGAAAGATGGGAAGATTGTATACCTAAGCTTTCTGCAGGGGACTTTGGAAATGTTTACGGACAGTTAAAAAGATTTGTGTTTACAGAGGATCAAGACGGAAATGAGGAAAGGTGGATGAATGTTCAGTTTGAGTCACCAGCAACCGTATCAACAATACTTACAAACCTAGACGCTGCAGGCGGGGCAGGGTGGAGTGATGCAACAATAACAGATGGATTTACCATATATGGAGTATATACAAGTACCGAAGTAGGGGGTGACTCTGACGGTGTGTGTAGGCTTTTTGAATTAAACTTCAATGAAACAGTTGGATATACAAACTATACCGTACCTTCCGCAGGTTTAAAGGTTTATGTAAAGTACGACAAAAGAATACCTGTTAGAGTGTTTGGAGGAGATACGTATATAAATGAATCCACATGGGCAGCAATAGATAATGTATACGACTCAAATGGAGACCCTTCTGATAATGACGGAGGATGGTTGTTTTCTAGCAATGAGTTCAGAATGGATTGTAGTTGGCCTTTAAGGTCTTATGGATGTGAAGATTCTTGGCCAATATGGGAAAAAGCAAAAAACCTTCCTCATTTTGAAGAAGGCTCTAATGCTAATGTTTTAGAGTTTTCTCAAGGCGCATCTGCTGGTAACTTTTCAGCTTTAATACGTCAATTAGTGATGATGTGGACCGCAGAGAGCAGGTACAATCTATCATTTGCTTTCAATATAGAAAACCCAGATAAAGCTGTAAGCGATCAATACTACCCACTAATTAACTACATACCAAGGCCTTACAAATGGGATGCAGGTAGTGAGTCTGATAGGACTCAATTTGAATCTAACAATAGTTTAAGAGAGCAGTATTTTAATGATTTTGGTTTTGAGTGGAATCTTTGGACATTAGGAGGTATAAGGTTTCAAATGGGGGCAACAAATACTAACCTAGATTATTCTAAATCTCAAACAACAGCAATATACACTACAGTTCCTATTGTTGGTTTTGAAGAACAAAATGAGTTTTGCACTAGGATTTTATGGTCTCTAAGAAGACCTATAAACATACAGAACGCCCCAGGGGTAAGAACCTTCCCCGCCAACAACTACTTTGATATATCGGACAATACAGGTGAAATTAAGTTTGCTTGGAGCGGGTTATCTAGGGATAAAGGTAACAACCTATATGCTTTTACTAACAACGGTATTTGCTTACTTCTTGTGGATAAAAGAGTTATTCATGAGATAAATGCTAATGAACTAGCAACTGTTGGTTCAGATGTAGGAGGAATTCTTAATCAATTGTGGATTGATCAGACTATTGGAATGGAGGACGAGACTTGGAGAAGTTGGGCTGAATATTCAAATGTAATATTTTTTGCAAATGGTATTTCTGCGTATGCGTTTGTCGGAAGTGAGTTAAATGAAATTGCTAGGACAGGATTTTTAAATTTGCTAGATTCAAAATTCAACCCAATAATAGGTCAAGGGGTAAACGCTAAAATGGCAGGAGGCTATAACGTTTTAAATAAAGAATACATAATGTCTGTTATACAAGACAGACCTGGACAGGAAATACATAGCACCTTAATATACGGAAACGAACAGCAATCGTTACAATGTCAAAGCTCTTATGATTACGATAAGTATTTGCATGTTGGAAATGATTTATATGGAATGAAGAATGGAGTGACTTACAAACTAGGTGTTGGGAATCAGATAAACGGTCAAAATATGGAATGCTATGTATCAGGGGTTTCTGATAAAGAGATAATAGCAGATAAAGAATTTATAAGAATAAGAGTAAACTCACATAGTAAGCCTAGTAAGATATTCTTTTATAACGACTATGAGTCATACCTAGGAGATAACTATACAAACGTTGTAGATGCTAATGCTGTTCCATTAAGTATAAAGGATTACTTTGGATATGAGTGTTACATACCTAGAAGGTCTTTATTCCCTTATTATAGACAGCAAGGAAGAGTTATGATTTTTAAAGTTGTAAGTGAAACAGATGAAGATTTTTACGTAACATCTACATCAGTTCAATACAAAGCATTAAAATAATTGTTAAATTTGATAAAATAATATTATGGCGTTAGGAATAGGAGCAATAAAGGCAATCGGGCAAGCGGCTCAACAAAAAAAAGAAAAGAGTGCTCAAAAGGGCATGGCTATAGGTCAGCTTATTGCTGGGCGCATCCAGGAGAAGAAATCTGACGCATTACTACCCTCCACTGAAAATGTCATGGAGCGTCAAATGCTAACTGGAATTCAAAGAAGAAGAAGAGCTTTAGAAACAGGAACCGCAGGGGCTGCAGATAGAGCTGCTTTACGTCAAATGGGTAAGTCATTCGGTAAAAATATGTTTCAGGCTGGAGGGAAAGGTAATCTTGGGCAGATATCACAGTTTACCTCTAAAGCCATGGCTAACCTAGCAGGGACTTACGGAACGCAGATAGGTCAAACTTTAGCATTAGAGCAACAACAGGTAAAATCTATGGCTGATTTAGCTAATGACATTGCAAGACTAAGAAGCACTAGAATGGCTGCGAAATCCGCAAGAAACATTCAAGGAGGATATCAAAATCTATACGCAGCAGTAGGCGGAAGAGGAGGAGCTGGAGAAAAGACAGATCCGAATATTATAAGGTCAATGGCTTCTAATACAAACGCTAAAAATAAATCAAAAAACTCAACCTCTGATGTCGATGATAACATAACAGAGCAGGATTTGATTGGTGAAGGATTGAATTAGATTTAAAAAAGATGGAAGACAACAATAAACCAAAACTCAATAGAGAGCAGAGAAAAGAGAAGAGAATATCTGACAGGCAAAAAAAGATTGACGACAGAGCTTTACAGCTTAATGTTAGTTCGAAATTGTTGTCCAGTGAGTCAGACTCTGCTAAGATGAAGAAAAAGGCGAGCAAACTTGAAAAGAGGTCTCAAAAGCTGCAAGGAAAATTAGACCCTAATGTGGCTAGAGAAAACACAAGAAAGGAGCTAGTAGATAAAAGGGACGAAAAAATAAAAAAGGCCGAAACGAAATTTGAGAACTCAAAGGGGGATAGTGGTCAGTTTAAGTCAAAAGAATTTGACAAAAAAGAAAGAAAAATAAATAAAGCTAAGGACAAGTTTTACAGCAAGCTAGACGATGCGGATGACACTAGACAACAAGATGAACAAGATATACTAGACTCTAAAAAATCTTTTAATCAGAAGCAAGAAGCTTTAAATTTAAAGACGCAAAAGAAAGCTCAACGAAAATTAAAAGCAAAATCTAAGGTAAGCACTTCTAATATCATAGATGACGCTTTAGAAAGTGAAGCTGTTTCTTCTTCAGGCTCTTTAGAAGATTTAGATCAAAAATTAGATGTTGCTAGAAGGGTAAAAAGAGAAGCCAAGAAAAATAAAAGACAACAGGAAAAAGCAGAGTCCAAGGCTCCATCTATATTAAAAGCATTAAAGAAAATTCTTCCAGAGGAGTCAGTTGACGTTTTAAATAGTTTAAAGCCTATAGAGTTACTTAAAATGGCTAATAAATATGGTCTAGATGAATCTTTAGATAAAAAATCAAGAAATAGCGCTAATAATTATATAGAGACAATAGAAAAACTAGGAGTTCAAGATTACTTTCCTCAAGTGGGCAGAAATGTAGCCACAGGAACGTTCTCTGGAGCTAGAATCGGTAGCGAAACAATATACGCTGGAGGCGGAGTTTTAATGCCTCAAGGATTGTATGACGCTAGAAAAAGAGCTTTAAAAGCAAGATATGGATCAAGTCAAAAATCACTACAAGAAATAGTTGACTTTAACAATGTGCCTATATCTTATAAAAGTGATTTCCGAGCAGAGGCCGATAAAATATATAATGAGGTAACAAATGATAAAAATTTATCTCCTAGTGAAATGTCTCAAAAATTACAAGGCCTTAATGATTCTGCAGCAGAGATAGGACTTGTTTATAATAGCGCAAAATCATTAAATGAAATGTTAATGAACGTAGATGGGGAAGGTGATGACATCTACGTGCCTCCAGGGGCAAGAGAACTTTCAAGAAAGATGATTAATAACATGAATGACCCAGGTTATGTTGAGGCGGTGTTAAGAGGAGAAAAAAGCATTATTAAAGACTTTTATGGTAAGTCTATGTTTTACAGAGACCTAATATCTGATACTGAAGATTTTGCTGCAACGATGAAGGATTTTGAAAAAGAGCTTCCTTTGGAGGCTTTTATAGATGGATTAACAGACAAAGAAATAGATGATCTTGAATCTTTACAAAAAACAAGTCAATCCACGTATTCAAACGATGTGTACTCTAAGAAAGTTAAAAAATATTTTGCTAAAGATATTAATCAGTTATTTGAGGATAAGTTTGGAAAATATGGAGATACTGATAAATATAGCACTGATCAGTACGAGCAAGCAAAAAGAGTTTTCACAGATATGATGTCTGGTAGCATAGTTGATGAAATACAAGTAATAGCAACAGGAGAGGGAGATAGACAAAGAACTGCAATGAAGAAGAGAGAACAAGAGAATCAGTACATCTTCTTCGAAAAATGGGAGGAAGATTTAGATGAGTTCAGTAAAACCTTTAAAGAAAACTCTGGCTCGATAGGCGTTCAAAATTCTCTAGATGACAGAGGGGAGGTTATGGATTCAGATAACACATTTGACAACTCCACAAGCAAAATATTTTCTGTTAAAGAAAGAGTTTCTAATCTAGATTACTATACAAATACTTCTGACTACAACAGGGCAGGACAAGGCCTTATGGTGAGAGCTGTAGTAAAAGGTAAAAATAAATTATTAAATCTTCAGGCACCTTCAGGGGGTTTAAATATAAAAGCTCTTACAACAGCAATAAACCCAGTTACAGGACGTAAATTTGATATGTTACAGCTTCAAGATTTTGTTGACAATAAAAAAACAAGTAAGGTTAAGTTAACCTCGCAAATAGCCGCACCAGGATATACAAATTCAAATAATCAGTTTCAAGGAATACGAGCTGATTTAAAAAATCGTGATAGTTACAACAATTCACGCAACCAAGGAGTCATGTATCAAGATGTAGGTCAACCTGTAATTGTAGAAACTCTTTACAATCCGCAAACGCGACAATACGAAGAACAGGTAACATCATTAGATTTTGAGATACAAGGGTCTCCCTACAAGGGAACTCAGGCTAGAATGCAAGAGCTAGATCAAACATTAAGTTCTTCAAACAAGAAAGAAGTTAGACAATAAAAAATATGGCGAAAAAAGACTTGATGTCCACTCAGACAGGAGGAGCGACAGACGAACCAATAGAGGTAGGAGCTGAAGGCACTCAGAGTATGGACTTATCTCCAAAAGAGACAGAGGCAAAAAACGAAATAGAGGAAGGGGCTGAAAAGTCTGCACAGTCTCAGATGAAAAACATATCAATGCCAAACACTCCTTCCAAATCCGAAGAAAGTGAGGCCTCAAACTACATGCCCGTAAGTCGGGCTTCAGAAGAAGGGGGAATACCTCAGTCTCCACAAGACTCTACAGCGAAAGGTGTTTTAGAGGGTCAAGACTATTTGCAAAATCAAGAAAAAATATTTAACCAAATAGGTGGACTTGATGATGTTTATAGCGAGTCTAATGTTAATAAAAGTGAGGACGTTTACGATGGCAGTCTAGACCCTGTAATGAGTGATAACAATGTAATAATAAAAGACGCCAACATAGATGATTCTGACCTTTTTGATAATCAAAAGATAAAGACATCGCTAACTAAAGGGGAGAAAATAATTGATGGCTCTCAGATAATAAAAGAAAAAGAAGTTATAAACGACATAGATGAAGAGTCTAGTGAAAGCGTTTCTGTTGGGGGTTCAGGTGAATTTTTGTCTACGGATTTAGATAGAGAGATAAATGTTTTAAATGCAGAAAACTTAGAAGACAGCTTGGTCTCTAAGGGTACAGATGGATTTAGAAGAATAGATGTAGTTTCTGCCGAGGATGGTGAACCAGACGAAGACGAAAAAGATAGGGGTAATGGTTATTACTTTATGAAGGGAAGGGCCTATTACAAGAACTCTAGCGGTGATTGGTACAAGTTATATCCTACCGAAGAATGGAAGAAAAAGAAATACAAAGAAGAAGGATACAATACGTATAACTCAAAATGGGTAAAACTAGACGATGAAAACAGAATATCAGCTCTAGAAAGAAAAGGTGACTATCAGCCTTATGGAGAGGTAAAGAAAAGAAATTTATTTAAAGTATCTAACGACTTAATACGTCAAATGCAGGAAGCCTATGACGACCCTACAGCTGACATGTCTGGAGATGTTCAATATGAGCAAGAGGTTTCTGTTTCTTCAAGATGGACATACACCGACTTCAATAGAGAAGACGCTTTAGAAAAAATAAAAAGAAAGTCTGGATTTTTGTCAAATGGCGAGTATAAGTTTACAGGAAAGGATTTTGAGAAAAAAGGCGGTAAATGGTACTATAAGAGCGACAGCGGAAACATAGAGATTCCGTTTGGTAAAGAACAGCAAATAATAAATTTAGAAAACCATGCAATACCGTCAAGGCAGGTAAATTCTAAGAACGAATCAATAATAAACATTATACAATCTATTCAAACTTCTAATCTTTCGGATGTAATGACAGGTATACTAAGTCCTGTTTCTGAATGGTGGGAAGACAAAGTTGAATCTTCAGTTATAAAGGGTTTTGAATGGATTAAATCTATAAATAATAAGTCAGGAGAATCAATAAATGATAGAGCGGCAGAGGTGGCTTTAGATATATCAGACAAGTTTTATGCTGGAAACTTAACGGAAGCTGAGTTTGAAATAATAAAATCTTTCGGGGTTTTAAAAGATCAGTATAATATTGATAGTGAGGCCGTAGGAGACATTGGAGATATATGGAGAAAACCAGACAAGGCTTATGGTATAGGTCCGGGAAGAAATATATCAGACCTTTACAACAATGAGGAATACAAAAAGGGTGCGGAAGTTATAGCTTTTCTTGCTAAAGGAAACTCACTAAAAGCAAGCACTACATCAAATGGTATTTATCATGTAGGGGCTGACTACCTAATGAGGAGAGATGGTCAATGGATGTACACTAATGGAGAGAAGGTAACAGACAGAAACCTTATAAAAACATTTGACAATTCAGGTTCTCCAGGTGTGTTTGGGGTTGGAGAATCATTGTTTCCAGGAGTAAGAACTGTAGGTCTAGATGCATCATTTAGAGCTAAAAAAGATTTACCTGTAGTCTCTGAAATAACAGCAATAACTTCTGGCCTTATTAAAGGGGAAGAAATGGTGAAATCTACAGATATTTACCAAATGTATAATTCTAACTCTGTCATGAGAGAGTTTATAAAAGAGTCTCTTTTGTCTAGTTCTGACATTGGCTCCATGGAGCTTTTAAGAACCTTAGAGAGCCCTTCATACTCTAGTAGTTTATCACCCATGGTTGTTGGTGTTAGCGGTGGAAACATGAATGCGATAAAAAACGTAAACGAAGCTTTTGTTAAGTTTAACAAGTTTGAAAAAGACAAGCAAAGAGTTAGGTTTTTTTCCGAAAACAATTTTAGTGAATCTAAGTTTAGTGATGAGCAAAGAGCTGTGGTTGAAGAATCTCAAGAGCAAGCGGAGGACTTACTAGAGTCTATAAGTTCAAACATAAATGAATCAGGTCAATTAACTAAGGAGACCCTATCTACATATAGAAATAACTTAGACAGATTTATATCTCAAATTGAATCATTCGCGACTGTCTCTAGTCAGAATAATGAAATAATTGAGAAAATAGAATCTTCAGGAAACAGTAAGGATAAGTCTTTTTTTTTAAGAAAGGAAGCCTACACTCAAAAGCTTACTAGCATACTTCCAACGGGAGCTAGCGACTTACTTCAAAACGCTCTAGACCTTTATAAGAAAAAGAAAAGTTTAGCTGAATATGTAATTAATTTAGAAGAGGAAGGCTTAGTAGATATAGATGATGAGGGGGTAATGTCTTATAACTCTGAAAGAATAAAAAGCAGAGGAGGTCAAAGGTATGTTGATCAAATAGAAAAAAAACTCAATGACCTAAACACTTCAATAGCTACATCTAGACAGGATACTTGGGATAAAAATTCTGAAGAGCTAGCAGAAACAGAAGCGTCTCTAAGAAATATACCGTCTTTAAAGAAAGATGTTTTTGCTAAAATGCTTTCTGCAGAGTCTAAAGAAGAAAAAGATTCTTACAAAAATCAATTTGAAAAATTACAACAAACAGAGGAGTCTTTAACAGCTAAAAAAAACAACATAAATCTAAGAAATTATGCTGTCTTAATGACTATGCCTGAAAAGTTTGCAGAAGACATTTCTAGCTCAGTAAATTCAGAGGTAATAAACCCATACCTTAAAGCACTTCAAGACATGAAAAGCTTAAGCGCTAAAAATAAGTATGACCTTCTTACTGAAAATATAATTGACAGAATGCAGTCATTGGTGTCCTCTGAAGAAATTGACGTTGGATATGCTGATAGAGTCGTTGATAAGTTTAAAGACCTACTCTCTTGGCCTGGATTTTTTGAATTATCTGATTCTGAAAAAGAATACTATCAGCTAGCTAAAACCGTTAAGTCGCTACTTCCTGTGTATCTAAACAATGAGTATGGGTTTACAAAGGACGAAGTAGGTTTCTTTGAGTCATTTTTTGGGTCTATGTATAGAACTGCATTTCCAATAACTGCACCTGCCTCTGGTGGAGGTGGTCTTTTATCTAGCACGGATGTAGTGTCAGAAAAAGAAGTTGCTGAAGATGTTAAAAGTGCAACTACGGATTTAGGACTTACAGATAAAGATTTTACATCAAGAGAAAAATACAATGAGCTTATAAATGAATCAAATAAAATTTCAGATGTTTTAAGTAAAGAGTTTTTTGGTGAGGTTTTCGGAGGGAGTACAGTATACATGGGAGCTATAATGCTTTCAGGAGGTGTTGTAAACGGTGTATATAAACTAGGTGTAGGTGTATCTAGACTTGCAGTACCTAGACTAGGGGGTGCTACTCTCATAGAAAGAACAAGACAAGGTATTCCAAAATTGTATACTTCGACTTTAGGAAGAACTAGATTAGGTAATTTTTTAAGAGAGCCAATGGAAATGGCTCTTAGATACAAATCCGCAGGTGTTATTATTGGCGCAACAAAAGAAGAAATGACCTTGTCTGGTGGTTTAATGGGCGGAATAGGTGTTAAAGGATTACAGCTTTTAGGGCAAAGGGTTTCATCGACAGCGTTTAATAAGTTTTCTGAAAGTTTATTTGGGGTTGAAAAATGGAATGCTATAACTTCTAAAATACAGTATTATGGAGGTTTAGGTATAGGGGAGCTAGCTGAAGAAACAGGTCAGGCGTTTGCAAAAGCTTGGAATCAAACAGATTCAATGCAAGGTATGTTCTCTATGCTAGAAGATCAGTATGGAACACTAAATGCTCAAATGAAACACATTGTTGGTTCTGTTGTTGCAGGGATGGTAATGGGTGCAGGCTTAACAAATAAAAGTAAGTCTATGTATGATGGTCTTAACTCAGAACAAAAGCAAATAGTAGATAGTATTGTTAAAGAGGTAGGGGCCGACTTAAACTCATCGGCTGATGCTGTAAAAGAATATATTGAGGTTCAAGGCCAAAAAATTGTAAACACTCAAGAAAACTCAAAAGTAGATGATAGTAAAGACACAGAAAGGGTATCAAGTGAAGAGCAAAAAAGGGAAAAACCTGTCGAAGAAAAACCTGTCGAAGAAACAAGCAAAGAAGAGGCTAGCACTGATAGAGTTCTTCAAGAAGAACAAGCCGAAGCTAAAGAGGGACAATCTCAAGAAATAGATACTCAGCCTAAAGAGCAAGTAGAACAAGAAAAGTCTGAAACAGAAACACTTCAAGAGCAGTTTCAGTCTTTAAGCGAAGAGCAAAAAAACGAATACATAGCCAAGGCGAAGTATGAATTAAAGCAAGAGGCTAAATCAGAAAGAAAGAAGAAAAGAAGAACAAGAAGACGTTTTGGTCTTGATATATTTAAAGGCCAAAAGTAAAGTTTGAAAATGGGTCTCAGTCTGAGGTTAGCGGAAACATAACAAGAGAGTCTATAGAACAAAGGGCTGGCGATATTTACGCTAAAGAAAATATTAGAAAAAACATTGGCAAAAACATAAACACTATTAAAGGTCAGAGGGTTACTGTAACTGTAGATAAAAACTCAGACTCTCCTGGTGTTGATATGAAAATATCAGATGAGTTTGGTAATGATATAGGAACTGTTAACGGTAACTACGATGGTAAAGGAAACTTCAGAGTAGAAGAAATAAACATAACAGAAGGGAAAAGAGGAAATCAATACGCTACAGAGGTTATTGATGTGATAAATCAAAATACAAAGAACAA
>Ga0233415_10001002_pt1 | contig 12643 bp, 28 predicted proteins | sample Na_anoxic_12_MG_FD_188631 | JGI IMG/M metagenome (GOLD analysis project Ga0233415, IMG submission 188631) | Seawater microbial communities from Saanich Inlet, British Columbia, Canada - Na_anoxic_12_MG | ecosystem: Environmental > Aquatic > Marine > Inlet | place: Canada: British Columbia... | reverse complement strand
GGAAGTACGATATAAGAGAACTCGACCACAAAAGATTGAGATTGAGAGGCGCAAGAGTGGCGCATCAATTAAATTGGAAGTGGGACCTAGTTCGACTATGCGTTAGTCCTTCCCCGGCGAAAAAGTTGCTTGCAGCGACTCCAATGCAAATTTTGCGTTGCTTGAAGTAACTGTAAGTTTCTTAAAGTGTCTTGTAATGGGACACCGGGAAGGGTACTATAAGAAACACTAAGTAACTTAAAGCAATTGGAGCAAATCATGGCAAAGCGAAAGAAGAAATCACAGCCGGTGGTGATGCCCAAACGGGACACCGGGAAGATGATCGTCAAAGTGGAAGACTCTAAGATTGGCTGGGGACACATGGCCCATGTTTCCGGTGCGGGAGTCCACAACGATAGTCGCTTGAAGCGGCGACGGACACGGGGGGCATTGCGCCGAAATGCAATAGCCGACTCGAACGGCTAAAAGTTGTTCTCACTAACTCGAAGAGTTAGTGAGAACAACACAACCGGACACCGGGAAGTGAGTTGTAAGACACAAACAACAAAATTTGGAGAGAACAATGGAAGAGTTGCTTAAAGCATTCAACAAGGAACGCAAGGCTAATAAGGGCAAGTGGGTGTTCTTTCATGGAACGCTCGATGGCCTGCCAGTAGCGATCAAAAGCTACAATACTTGGATTCAAATTCTCGACTACAACGGGAAGCGTGACGGTGGCCCGATGGATTGTCTTGTCGGCAAGATGAATTGCTGGTTGCAAGAGTCACTCCGAGCAATGGCTCCGTCGAAAGAAGTCACTGATGGTTCGCTGGATTACCTGATCTACGATGAACGGTCGCCACGACCCTAACCGGACACCGGGAAGTGAGTTGTAAGATAATCTCAGTGACTCTTCGAGTCACTGAGATTATACCGAAGCACCTCAATGAAGTCAAGGAACTCCGTAGGTTCTGAGTAATTTGACAAATAATTACTCAGAACCGGACACCGGGAAGAGAGTTGAAGAGACAACCACAACAATTTTTGGAGAGAACTAATGAAACAACTCATCTATGTGACACTGGGAACACTGGCCGAGACCAACGAAGGTACGCCAGAATCAATGATCTATATCGGCGTCTGTGGTTCCGATATCCACAAATGGGAACAACTCAAAGGGATTCTCTTGAAGATGGAATTTATCACCATTTCGGGGAACTTCGTAACCTTGACCAGCAAGGGCAAAGAAATCGGTGACAAAATCAATGAGGCACTATCGGACACCGGGAAGTGAGTTGTAAGAGACAACCAAACCTTGAAAGGGTAAAACAATGATTCAAGAAGCATTCCTCGGTGTTTGTAAAGAAGCCAAGCCAGCAGAAGGCATTTTCCTTTCACTCTATGTTCACACTCGACCCTACGGTGGTCCTCAAGAGGGTGGCTGGTGGAGAGATCACTATACGCTGATGGCTTATCAGCCTTTCCCGACCCGTGAAGCGGCTTCAGCCGCTCAAGAGAAGGTCAATGAACTGGCTGAACAGCTTACGAATGAAGCAAGAGCCGGTCACGGTGAACAATGCAACCGTGAAATGGATTGGCTGGAAGCTCGTGGTCTGGAAGCTGATTTCCTGCCAGAAGTGGACGGTGAAACCAAGTATTTCACTCAACTGGAAGATCAACCCGGTGCCAATGAATCCCACGACATGAGTGGCTACGAATAGGACACCGGGAAGAGAGTTGTAAGAGACAACCACAACAATTTTTGGAGAGAACGATGCCTAAGATGCAAAAAATTGAGTGTATCAAGACTGATCTGTGGAATGACGGCAATGGCTGGTCAACCAATTGCTCTTGGGCAGACACTAAGATCATTGAAGTGCCTGAGAATTTATCTGATCTTGCCAAGATACGCCGAATCAAAGCGGCCTTGGGCATTCAAGGGATGCGAAAGGATAGCTGGGATGGTTCTGAATGGTGTTGGCGTGAAGGTGGAATCGGGGCATACGCCACGATCATCGGATAGGACACCGGGAAGAGAGTTGTAAGAGACAACCAACACAATTTTTGGAGAGAACGATGATTGTAAATGCCCACAAGCCACAATTGGATGAAATGACCCCTGCTGAGATTCGTGTCATCTGTGAGCAATTGCTCTACACGATGGACATTGAACAGCGAATCAAGTTCCGTGAAACCTATCCCGGCCTTTATGCAAAGATTGAGCCGCCAAAGGAGGTCGTATAGGACACCGGGAAGTGAGTTGTAAGAGACCCTAACACTGGGAGAGAACAATGCTCGTAAAGTTCAACAAAGACGAAAAGAAAATCATTGGCAAACTTGTCAAGGCTGGCAATGATCTTTACTGTAATGGTCAAGGCTGGCACTTCAATGATATCTGCTTCGCATCATTCAAAGACTTCTGGAAATTTTGCGACAATCACTCAAGCCTAGTGTCGGACCAACCGGACACCGGGAAGTGAGTTGTAAGAGACCCTGATCGGGGTTGTTGGCTGTGGGAAGCCAAGCGGATAACGATTAGGACTCGCCACCTTCTGTTTTGTTCCAAACGACCGGATAGCCGCCAGCCGATGGTGCGCACATTCGCTGGTGAAGGCACGGTCAAAGTAGGCAGAGTGGACGAATCCAAGAATCGAGATTCGCTTGTCCTTCCCGGTGTGGGAATAGGACACCGGGAAGTGAGTTGTAAGAGACAACCTTAACACTGGGAGAGAACAATGCCTCAAAGCAAACCACCACATGGGTTTTCAGACTGGTCTGAGTATGCAACCCATCTACTTGCTACAAGTGGCTTTCAGCCGCAATGTGGAATGTGGATCATTCAAGGGACAGTCACTCGGAAATCAGGCAAAGGGACAGTAAGCCCACAATTCCCTACATTCTACATTCATCCTGAAGTTCAGGGATGTAGTAGCCGGGAATCAGCGGAAGGGGTAGCCAGAAGGCTACTCAACCCCACCAAAGATCCAAACATCACACCAAACGTCTCCGCTCATCTTGTGAGTGTTGCCAGTTTGAATGATTACACCACTGAGGAACTCACCAAAATGGACCCAGACGTTCAAAAATTGTTCTGAGTCACTCTTCGAGTGACTCAGAACCGGACACCGGGAAGAGAGATGTAAGACAACCTAACTGGGAGAGACAAATGAAACAAAGCATTACAGAGACTTGCGATGTTGGACATCGTGGAAAAAAGACCATGCCGTTTAGTGAGGCATGTATGTCAATGAAGATTGCCGACAAGGAAATGGAATTTGAGATTGTTTCCGACAATTCGGTCCAGTTGTGGAAAGACGGTCAACGCTTTTCCAGCACGATCACCATCGGTGAAGCGGGAATCTTCCGCTCTAATGAACCAAACGGTCAAGGTGAGCGATTGGCAAAGGGATTGCCAGCATTTTACTACCACAAGACCATCACAGAAGAGATGTATCTGGATTGGGTGAACAACTTCCTGACCATCGAACGGTTCTGTGAGCACTATGGCATCGAGAACACCGAAGATACCCAAAAGGCAATGGCAGAGTTTGCCAAGTAGGACACCGGGAAGGGAGTTGTAAGACAACAACACAATTTTTGGAGAGAACGAGATGAGCAAGACATTCACAATCAGCAATCCCCGTCGTGAAGAGAACATCGAAGATTGGCCACTAGGACGCAATGAGCGTGGCACGGCAGTCTTTACCCATGAAGTTCACCCGACTCGTGGTGAGCGAATTGGTCGCCAGACTCCCTACAAGGGACGAATGGGGAAGATCAAGTACACCACCTACAGCGACAGTTGCCGTCTGGTTGATGGCAGTGATGGCAAGACACACATCGTTTGTTTCTCGTCTGGTTTCGTCTCAATCATGTCCTGTGACATGAAGCACAGCGATTTCAGCGTGTTCGACAAGGATGAGAACTTCGCAGAGTACAAAGCGATGGCGTTTGCCTAGTCGGACACCGGGAAGAGAGTTGTAAGAGACAACCACACTAACTGGGAGAGACAAATGGCAAGATACCAAGTGATTGTCGGCAACATTGGCACTGTCTATGACGGTGACAACATGATCGACGCAAATCGTGACTTTGGCACTTACAAACGTCAGTCACAATCAGGTCGTGGTCGTGCTGGTGGCGAAACTGTCACGCTGTTCGACAACGATGAAATCAAGTTTGAGCACATTGGAGAGCAAGATGCCCAAGAGTAATGACACACTTGTCCACAAACTGGTTATAGAACGGAAAGTGAGAGTTCGGGCTGGCAAACGTACTCGAATTCTTCGCTCTCGGATCACATTCAATCAAAAAGAAGTGAATGGATTCGGCTGGGATAAGAAATATGATGGCGAGGCTGTCATTGATGTAGAATCAGTGTTGATCTTCATGGAATTCGAGTTCCCTGACTGGAATATCGTGTCGATCAACTAACCGGACACCGGGAAGTGAACTGTCAGTAAGACCGATGCCTATCGCAAACATATCCCGCAAGGGTGAACTAGATAAGGTCTACTTATCAGGGTGTAAGCAACACAACTACTCAGGAACGAAACATGAATTACGATCAAATCGGAACAAAAACTGGACTGGAACTGTTTTTATGGTCACTTCCAGCGTGTGCTAGGAAAGATTGGGGACCCATTGAATGGATTGATGGAGATAAATACGGAATAAAGAGGCGATTGGCTGGGAAACCTAACTGACATCTTAACCGGACACCGGGAAGTCAACTGTAACAACCACTTTACTTTGGAGAGAACAATGGCACGTCGCACAAAAGAAGCAATCCGTATCGAACGTGAATCCGAAGCTGCATTCAAGAAGCATGGCAGTGGCATCGAATTCGACATCTTCGATCTGGGCAAGATCAGCAAAGCTGGTGAAGATGCTGGCAAGGCTGGTGAGGACATCGAAGCGGCTGTGATCGCTGCAATCGAGAAATACCGCATCAAAGCGGCATAACCGGACACCGGGAAGAGTATCAGTTAGTCAAGGACTAACTGATACTCAAACCCAAAGGAGAGAATGATGACTTTCACGTTTTTGGCAAAGCAGGGACAACACAATCAGATTGCACGTCTTCTGACTGCAACTTTTGGCAAGCCGAAATTGACTCGATACTCTGGTCCTCGTGGCCTCGGTGTTCTGGTCAGTCTGATTCTGCCTCAAGGAGTCAGCAAGAGAACCGTTAATCGAACTCTGTTCGGCAACAATGTTCCGGGTGCTGTCAGTTGTCGCAACAAGCTGCTGATCGTCAAGGCTGAATCTTGGGACACTTACAAGATTGCCGACAAGGTTGGCTACGACACGCCGTTTATTCTGGCTCGTGATGGCAAGCTGCAACGTGCCGAACTGGTCTACGTTGACTACGGTTGCTCGTGTTGTGGTGGATACCAAGAACTGAGGTTCGCCTAGTCGGACACCGGGAAGAAGGTTGTAAGAAGCTGAGAGCATCGGAGACCGAACGGTCAGGACCAAACCCACATGCAGAAATGGCTACTGCATGAAACTTGGGTAGCTCAGCTTCCTACAACCGGACACCGGGAAGTGAACTGTAAGAGACAACCACCTAACTTGGAGAGATTTGATGGATAACCTGACTCGTGCTCAACGTCAACAGCGACAGAACATCCGAAATGGCTACCTGATCGAATCAGTCGAGACGATCAAGGCAGGGATGGATCAACAGGATGAGTTCGGCAAAGCCTGTTTACAGGAGATGCTGGACGAGTGCGAGAAGCACGGTGTTGACAACTTCGGCAAAACCCCAGCATTCTAGGAGAGACTCGTGGAGTACACAAAAGAGGAGTTCATCGCTTTCCTCGAAGGGACATTGATCCCTGACTTGAAGGAAAGCGGGACATTCGCAACAGCCAGTGATTTCAGTGCTGCTGTGTTGTTCATGAGAGGTGCTGAGAAGGTTGAAGTTGCTCTCGGTGATGACGGAACGGCTCGCAAAGTTGCCTAACCGGACACCGGGAAGAGTGGTGTAAGAAGAACACAACCAACTGGGAGGACAAGCCGATGGGCTACTGAAACGGTGGGGCTGCTGCCCGATATCGAGGCCAAAAACCGTGGCTGATAGATTTGATGTACCGAGGGAAGGCAGGTGAAGCCATGAAGCGTTTTATCTAAGTGCAGTAAACCGACAAACCGTGTAACTGAATCACTCAGTGATGCAAACCCACACGACCCGTCCCCAGACCGGCAAGCTGGTGAGCATCAGACCAAAATCAGGCTAAGACGTTAATGATGGTAGTCAAGGAGCCTCAATCCTAAGACCATCGGACACCGGGAAGAGCACTGTAAGAAGAAACAACAACCTACTCAACCAAGGAACGATGTACATGACGACACGCAAAAAGACCGATTCCAAGTTCAAGTTCAGTCCTTATCTGACGATGAGCATTATCGCAGGTGTGGCATTGATGATCGGCGTGGTACTCGGCAACAGTGGATCGACAGGCCCGGCACCAAGCCAAGCGGCATCCGTCCAACAGACTCAGCCCGACATCATCAGTCGGACACCGGGAAGTGATGTAGAGGAGAAAGCTCACGAGAACACTGACTCGCTGGTAGTTAGTGACAACAGCGGGACGGTCAATGTCGGTGGGACACATCACCACTACGACAATGGGACACCGGGAAGTGAAGTACAGGAAAGGCATACGACAGTGATTCGAGAGATACCTGTAACAAGGATCGTCGAACGTGTTGTTGAGAAACCTGTCTACGTCGAAACTCGGATCGAACAAACGTCCAAAATTTGGACTCGACCCGGCGTGCCTGCTGAGTCAAGGCTAGGTCGAACCATGATGACACTGAAGAAATTCGAGCAGGCTGGTGTGCGACTGTACGCTGAGAATTGATCAACCACAAGTGCGGGGGGAACACATCGTTCCCCCCGCTTTTTTGAAAGAACCAATGAGCAACAACGACAGGCACAAGTCACGTAAACAGAAGATTCGCCACGGTGGAGGCGGTAACGGTAAACGAGTCCACAAACCAAACAAAACAATTGACGTTTACAAGGGACGCAAAGCGGCGTAACCGGACACCGGGAAGAGAGTTGTAAGAGACGAGACAACCACAACACTTTACTGGAGAGACTTGATGAACTACCAAATCGTTGCACGTGGGAAAGAGGACAAGCAAGAAGATATCAAAGTGGTATCGGCCATACCGGGGAAAGACGGTGGCGGTGGCTTTCGACTTCACTTCCCTTGTCTGAGTGTTCACGTTACAGCACCGGGAGATGACTACGCTCTTGAATACTTCGCAATCACGTGGAGCAACTACCACGAACGGGGTTGTGCTGAGAAGTCAAACGAGAACGGTGGTCCACAGTACGGATTGAATCCGGGTACGTTCAAACTGAAACGTGTTCAGATGAAGCCTGAAATGATCCACGTCAAATCGAACGGTCGAAAGATGACCTACACGAATTCTCGCAATCCGGCTGGCATGGCTCGATACGACTACGTTGAAATGGCTGTCAAATGGAACAGCCACTACGATCTGACCGATGGTTGGGATTTCGGTAAGAATCATCCGATGGAACGAACTGAGGAAATCGTTGCCGACTGTGGGAGTGTTGACGGCATCGAAGCTGAGTTGACCAAACGGTTTGGTGACTTCGCTCAAACCATCCTTGAACTGTTCGTAGAACACGAACTGTTCGCCAAGTTTGTCCAGACTGAGACAATGAAAATCGCAGCGTGATCTCTCCCTGTCAGCCCATCCCCTGAGTTCTCCCGCTCAGGGGATGGGATTGGCTAGTTGGACACCGGGAAGAGACTTGTAAGAGACAACCACTAACTGGGAGAGAACGATGGAACGGATGAAAACTATCTTCGCCACTGGCGAAGAGGTGCCAGTGGGACAACGTGTGTCCCCGGACCACTACATGACAGAATTCACTGTCAAAGTACGATCAACGGGATTGGTGTATGTTGGTGCTCTGAAGCGAGTCATTCAGGAACGGCACGAAGTAATCAACATCGAATGCACTGATCGAACGATGGTCGTTCGGGAAGTCCAGAGGATTGACCACTAACCGGACACCGGGAAGTGAGTCAGAGGAAACAACCACAACCTTTACTGGAGAGATTTGATGGAACGCTTATTTTTGGACCTGTTTGGGATCATCGACAGTGAGCAAGCTCGAAGCACGGCTCACCGATTCCTGCGAGCACTGGCAATCAAGGAACGTGACGTTCACGCTCCTGCCCTCATTCAACAGTTGAATGAGTCTTGCCTTGCTGTCCACAGCAATGCAATGGAAGCACTGCCACGCTACCGCAAGGCGGCGTAACCGGACACCGGGAAGTGAGTTGTAAGCAACAACGCTTACAACTCACTGACCTTTGGGAGAGAACGATGGATCAACTGGCCGCAATCAAATACCTCATGGCAAATGCTGTGGGTGGCAGTGAATGGCAAGAAGCTGGAATGTGGAACGCTGTTTGTCGTGTCATGAATGACGACAAGCAATGGACCGACAGCGAACTCAATGAAATGATCTCTGACGCTGAGAACAACTAACCGGACACCGGGAAGTGAGTTGTAAGCAACACCGCTTACAACTCACTGACTGCTTCTATCATCACCTTTGGGAGAAACAAATGGCTGCTGAACGATGCAAGATCAAGACCGGCATGGGCGGGTCTCGGAACGGCAAGGGCCGTTACACTGGAACGGAAACACTCAAAAAGGATAGCTCGAAGCGACGACGACAGCAGGGCAAAGCGGAAAGCCGCCAGTCCTAACCGGACACCGGGAAGAGAAGTGTAAGAAGCAAGCAAGTGACTTGCTTCACAACAACAACCATGTTTGGAGAGACGTGATGAACGAGTTACAGAATGCAGTGAAGCAGTTGGACGGTCTTGTTGGCGACATCAAGGGAATGGTCACTGAGCCGGTTGCGAAGCCGGTCGAGTTGACACTCATGCAAAAATTGCATGGGATTGCTGACGGCACGTCGGCACAACGCAAGGGAATGCCACTGGCAACGGTGAGCTACTACGGCAAGACGTTCGGCGTCTTCTGGAAGGGTGAAGGCAAGGCCCACGGACGGCCAACTGTTGGCCTTCGCAAGCTGGTCAAGTCTGGCCGGTTGCACGCTGGTCATCGCCGATTCGCACCGGCGAAGTGGGTGGAAATCGCTGATCTGCCTGCCCACGGCAACTAACGGGATGGGGGTCTCAGTCACTCGAAGAGTGACTGAGACGCTTCCCCCCACAACTCTCTAACCGGACACCGGGAAGAGAGTTGTAAGGGAAAGCGACAACCACATCACTTGGGAGAGAGAACGATGCGATTTCACTTGAACAGAATGATCGACACGACTGCGGCCACGCTGAAGGAACATCCGAAGGCACAACTGGCTCGCAGTGTCGAATTCACTGACGGCAATCAAAAGCTGTCAATCAGCTTTTACACTGGCGACCACACTGGCGGTGCAATCGTCTGCGGTTCGTGGAGCAACAACAGCGACTGGTCCGGCATGAACAACCTGCGGAACTACGGTCATGGGCCGGGGCAGGAAGTGACGTGGGCACATCAACACGACAGCGGTGTGCTGCTGGCGGCTCGGTGGTTCATGGCAAAGCACGCCGAAGCCAACGAATCCTACGAAAAGCAGAAGTACGAAGAGCGACAGCAGGACCGCAAGGACCGGCGTGAACGTGAAGCGGCTCGGGCTGCTGATCGCAAGCGACGTGGCATCGTGTTGAAGGGTGGCACGGGACAAGCGACAGGACCACTGTTCAAGCTGCCGAAAGCGGCTTGACCTAACCGGACACCGGGAAGTGAGTTGTAAGCAACAACGCTTACAACTCACTGACCTGTCCCCAACTGGAGTATCGAGTATGTGGTCTTTCCGATGGCGTAATGAGTCCCTGCAACATACCTTCACTGAACGGGGGCACGACCTGTATGACCTCCAGCGAGAGTTGACCAAGATTGTGGCCTCGGGTCACACGCTCGTTTCAGGTATTTGCCCTTGCTAACTTGAAAGCTGCCGAAAGCGGCGTAACCGGACACCGGGAAGTGAGTTGTAAGCAACAACGCTTACAACTCACTGACCTTTGGGAGAGAACGATGGATCAACTGGCCGCAATCAAATACCTCATGGCAAATGCTGTGGGTGACTGGCAAGAAGCTCCAATGCCAATGTGGGAGGTTTGTCGAAAAGTGAATGAGGACAAGCAATGGACCGACAGCGAACTCAATGAAATGATCTCTGACGCTGAGAACAACTAACCGGACACCGGGAATAGAAGTGTAAGAAGAACACAACACTTAACCGGAGGTTACTTGATGGGCGTACCACAAACTGTTGGCTTTGTGCTGGAAGTTCGGTATGATCGCTGGGAGCGAGGGACTGAACTACCACGAACACAGGAATTCATCTTCCATACACTGGAGAAGATGGAAACACGATACCGAACCGAACGCAAGCGACGTGCGTTAGCACAACGTGCAACGTCAGCACGCTACCGCTTGTTCCTTACTGATCACGGCAAGCAAGCGTGTGCTGCTGACCCTGACTGTGCTGCAAGGCACAGCGACGTGGGCACATGGCACAACATGGACAGGTAACACACACCACGACACACACGCCCAGCGTATGCAACGTGCATACGGCTGGGCAATTTGTCGTTGCAAAAATTGTAATTCAACAACTTGGATTCAAATGTTCTAATAGGACACCGGGGGGGAGGGGGTACTCATAACACCGTACCCCCCTATCTTTGTTACAAAGGCAAAAAATCGCAGATTCTCCTGCGCAGCATGTAGGGCTGAAAAATTCAGGCTAATCGGGGATCGAAAAATCCCAGCGGCGAAAAAATCCGTAGACAGGCGGGGAAAAATCAGGAAAGATTTGGGGATTGAAGAGAAAACCGATTCACCAGACTAAATTTTGCATTAGCGGTATTGGGGTTTTGATGACTAAACACACGATTGATATCGTTTGGTTGTCCAGCTTGTGCGAGAGCCGCTTGTGATCGTGCGAAATCATCTGCGGAGACCATCTTACTGCCATTTGAGTAATACTCTTGGCCATTCCTGTTGAACTTAAAGAATTGGTTATAGGTATCATGCTTGCCAACTCTTTGGACTTGAGCATCAGGACCAAAGAGTGACTTCATTTTAAGCAAAGTGGACTTAGATTTGTCTGCATCAAAGGTCGCCCCGAGATGTTTGGCAAGATCAAGGATGTAGTCATGATACTTTTCTTTGGGTTCTGAGCTTGCTCCTCCTTGATCTCCGCTGATTCTGCGTTCGTTTGGAGAATAGGTAACAACAATGTGTGAATTGTTCGATTTATCGAACAGGGCAATCATAGTTCTGTCTTTATCCATTGACATCAAACCAGCACTGCCACAATTCTTCATTTGTTTGCCGACCAACTCACACTTCTTGCCTACATCGATCCATCTGAGTCCATTTGGATATTGTTTGATGGGTTGTGTGTCTTGAAAGACATTCTTCTGGTCGTATTTTTCTACAGCTTGTTCGACATTGAGCTTTTTGTAAGGAGAAACATTTTTCAACTTGCCGCTCATGATGTCTTGAACGATGGTTTTGCTAAAAAGGACGTTCTTGAAGAGTTCTTCTTCTATTTCGTTTTTCCAATTGACTCGATCTTCTTCGAGATTGTGATAGCCATCGTTTTCAAACCCTAGTTGGTCGAGAATTTGGTTGTATGAGTCTTCGTCTTTGGTGGCAGCGTACAGATCAGTGAGTGTTGCGAGGGAAATTGGCGAGTTCAGTCTTTTTTCCCTTGCGGCTACGTTCCACCAGTCCTTGTCTTCTGCTCTGGACCGCCAAGAGTTGTACTCCTTGAACCATTTAGCGATGAGGAAGGCGTGTTTGCCGATCCTTTCGTATAGAACGGATGCGATAACTTCGGGGAAGCCGATGCTAACGATGTTCTGCTTGGACTCGGTTAAGACAAATTCTCTGAATCTCATGCAGATATGTAGAGATCCGTGAAAAATAATTTGGTAGGCAGCGTATAGAAGGTAGTGGAAGAGGAAACGTCCATTTCGTTCTATGAATCATTCCATTGAACACTCCTTCGGCCCGATACTCAAACTCTTCAGTGCCGTGGTAGTCAAGTGTCGCACCGTTGAGCAAATCGCTCTGCCCAATACTCACCGGTCTGCTGGTTCAGTTCGACCGCACGATCTTGGGCTTGTGGGGTGTCTATGTTTCGCAGCCACGTGAGCGTGTCCGCTGAGTCGTTGAAGAAATCAAAGTCGTCGGGAATTCCTTCGAGGGCTGCTCGGTTAATCATTTGGTCCTCATGGGAATGATCTGAGTAATTGGGATACCACACTTAGAGCCTTCGACGAAGACATAGGTGCCCATATCAGACTTATCAATCCGCTCAACGACTTTGGGTTCGGGGAACATATAAGTTCCGCCAGAATTCCATTGAACGGTGTCTCCCGGAAGCACCTCATAAATCGGCTTGTCTTCAACTTCTGGTTCTTCTTCAGCCAGAAAGAGAGCCGTTCCAACTGCTGCTACGGCGAGAGCAGTTACTTTGACGATTGTTGAGAATGACATAATTGATCCTTTCTAAAGGGTATTCGTTCCGTCTCGTACCATATTAGAACGTAAAGCAGATGGTTTTGGATCAAAAGTTTTA
>Ga0233415_10001001_pt1 | contig 12644 bp, 15 predicted proteins | sample Na_anoxic_12_MG_FD_188631 | JGI IMG/M metagenome (GOLD analysis project Ga0233415, IMG submission 188631) | Seawater microbial communities from Saanich Inlet, British Columbia, Canada - Na_anoxic_12_MG | ecosystem: Environmental > Aquatic > Marine > Inlet | place: Canada: British Columbia... | reverse complement strand
ATATAATATAAAATATAATATAAAATATAATATAAAATTATGGAGGCATTATACTTGATGAATAATATGAATATACCAAAAAATGTTAATAAAATAAAATCAACAATAAATGATTGTTCTAACTCGATTGAAGTAGTATCGAAATATTTAAATATACAAAAAATGCAAAATCAGTCTTTAAGATTAGAACAATTAAAAAATGTTCAAGAGGAGGGTTATAACTTGTTCAAAAACAAAAATAAAGATTACGGCGATGCTTTCGCCAATTATGGACCCATAGGAGTTTTAATACGATTAGGTGATAAAATACAGCGTTTACAATCCATTTCAAAAAATGAAATAATATTGGTGGAAGATGAAAAAATAAGAGATACTTTAATTGATTTACATAATTATTCAGCGATGGCAATAATGTTATTAGATGAAAATACCAAGACTTAAATATAGGTAATAGACAATTTTACATATATAATATAAAATTGATTATATTTAATATAAATTTAATAATATAAAAAAAATTATAGCGTCCAATAAAATCAAAATGAACCTTTTAAAAATAAATGAGCAAACAAAAGATTTATTTAAAAATAATTTCAATTTACCATGTGATCTTGAAAAAGAAATAGAGAGTTTTTTGCCAATTAGAAATAAAATAGCAATTCAGGCAATAAATGAGTATTATGATTATTTATATTATAAAACGAGGTTATATGAAGATTTTATTTTAAATAATTATGTGAAACCAAAATGTAATTGTGAATTCGCACCCGAAAATGGAAATAATAAAATATTTTACAGAAGATTATGTAGTATTTGTTTTGAAGCATTTGAAACAGATAAATATGAACTAGACGAATTTAAGATATGTATATTGGAAAATCCACAATTTAATAAAATTCGAAATGATTTTACACTTTTGGAAATTTAAACCCACAAAGATTTACACTTTTGGAAATTTAAGTTCGCGCAAAATATAATAAAAAGATATAAATATTTTTTTATTATATATAGTATCGTAATGCAAAATGAAGAAGTAAAATTTAAAATAGTGTTATTAGGTGATTCAAATGTAGGAAAAAGTTCATTTTTTAAAGGAATGAGAAATATTTTTAATGAGGAAGTAACACCTACTGTGGGAGTTGATTTTTTTAATTATAAAGAAATAATTAATTATAAAGAAATAATTAATAATAAAGAAATGAATATAATGATGTGGGACACGGCAGGGCAGGAAAAATTTCGTTCAATAATTAAAAGTTATTTTAGAGAATGTGCGGGTTATATATTACTATTTGATGTCAATAATCTAGAATCATTATTTAACTTAGAGTATTGGATAAGAGATATAAAATCTCAAAATATATGTGACCATAAACATCCTTTATTAATTTTAGGAAATAAAACTGATTTAAGATATAATAATAATTCAGATGAAAATATTGAAATAGAAAAACAAAATATTAGAGATTATATTGATGAAATGTTTAATAAAAAATTAAATGAAGATTATTATTTTAAAGAAATTTCTATATTATCATGTACTAATCAGGACATAAAAAAAATATTAAATGATTTTTTTATGAAAATATATAATAGTCAAAATGAAAAAAATTGTAAATTTGTAAAAATGAATAAAAACAGTAATAATGTAAGAAATTCCATTTTATTAAGTTCATATTCCTCAAACGATCAGCCCTTATTAAATTTAGAAAAATGTTGTTAGTTTTTTACACATTTGAATATAATTAAACGATTAACTTATATAAAAAAAACCTTATAAAATTATATATGGAAAATATTAATCTTAATTTAAATCAATATTCAAATTTAGAATTAGAAGAATTATTTGATTTATCATTTCCTTATCAAGAAAAGGATATAATTGATAAAAAGATTAATTTTATAAATAAAATTCAAAATGATACAAATATAACCATAGCAAGTAAAAAAAAAATTTTATTATTTATTACCCAAGCATGTGATCAATTAAATAATGATTTGACAAATAATTTTAATAATGGGCCGATTCCTCAAAAAAATGCCGAAAATACATCATTTAAATCAGATGTTAATTCTATAATTACAGCAGGTGATACTTTTTTAATTACTGAGCCAAAGGTTTCAAAAATGGCCAAGGATAGTCAATATAAGGGAATAAGTGAAGGTGGAACAAGTACAATTCCTGGAATGATAAATCCTTTAAATTATTCTTCTATTAAAAGAGCTGTCAATATTGATTCTCGTTTTAGACCAAATTATTATAGAACCAGTTCGTCAGATCAACAAATTACACTCCCTTATAAATTTGAAAATGTAATAACTATGAGATTGGCTTCATTAGAACTTCCTTTAACCTTTTATGCAATTAGTCAATCATTAGGAAATAATGTGTTCTTAGTATGTTGGGATGCTAGTAATAGTGATACATCACAACCTTATATATATAATAATCAAATGTTGGTAAAAATACCAGATGGAAATTACACATCTCTTACAGAAAGTTTAGGTGAAGCATCAATTGAATCAATAATAAATGCTGAATTACAAAATCCAGATAATTTAATTATTAGGGGAACAAAAACAATTGCTTCGGATCCTAATTTTAATTTAATTTATACAGTAGACCAAAAATCAGGTAAAAGTATATTTTCTATTGATGCTTCTGGTATAGCCACAAATGAATTGGCTAGTTTAACCTCAACAGGATATAATAATTTTCAACTTATTTTTGCTGTTTCTCCAACAGGTAAATATGACGAGGTTACTGAGCCTTTACCATTTTTTCTAGGATGGATGCTTGGTTATAGGGTTAATATTTATCAAAGTGGAAATGGAGCCGTAAATGGTTCAGATATAATTTTGCCTGCTTCTTTGGTTTCAGAAGGAATATGTTATATTACAGGACCCAGATATATATTTATTAGTATAGATGATTATAATAATAATGTAAACAATTATTTTATATCTGCATATAGTGATTCAATAAATAGTAAAAATATTATAGCTCGCGTTAATTTATCCACAATTGTTCAAAGGAGTGGGATTTATAAAAGTGGTGAAGACGATGGATTTTCAACGCAACTTAATAGAAGTAGAAATTATTTTGGTCCAGTTAATATTGAAAAATTAAGAATCACTTTATATGACGAATATGGAAGAATACTTAATTTAAATAATATGGATTGGTCATGTTCTCTCATGTTTGAATGTTTATATGGTATTGGATTAAATAACAACTAATAATTGAGTTGTAAAATATTAATTAAATAGATTTAAAAAGAAATTATTGATTAAAGTATAATAATGACAGGATCATTAAATATGCAAAGTAATAGAGAAATTCGATATGAGAAAAGGTGTAATATGAAGAAAATATTGGAACAAACAAAAGATCGTTCAGAAAGATTTCAAAGGCGTCATCAGCATAAGGATGAGATCAAGAGTGAAGTTAAAAATGAATTATCTAATTTAAAACAAAAGGCTAATAATTTTAAAACCCAAACTACAACTAGTTTAAATAATAATAGATATTTTACAAGAAGTAAAACGGGTTTATATTCAAAGATGTAAATAATATAAAATTATTTTTGTAATGAAAATAATTTTATGTATATATATATTAAGTTTAAATGGGAGGTGGACTTTTACCAGTATCAGTAAAAAATAATAAAATATATTTTTTATTTGGTCAGGAAAATGAATTAGCTGAAAATAAGGGATGGAGTGATTTTGGAGGAGGAAGAAAAAAAGGTGAAAAATCATTTGATACTGCTTTGAGAGAAGGAGAAGAAGAATTAAATGGTTTTTTTGGTGTAGGAAATAATTTAAAAACTTATGTAAAATTAAATGAAATAATACCTATTCATTATATAAATTACAGTAGTTATTTATTTAAAATTTCTTACAATAAAGATTTACCTTTTTATTTTAAAAATAATTATGAGTTTTTCTCTCGGCAATTACCTCATATAAAGAGAAATGATGCAAATGGTTTATTAGAGAAGAAACAAATAAAATGGTTTAGTTTTGCTGAGTTAAGAAAAGAAAAATCAAAATTTAGAAAATATTATCAAAATACAGTAGATTTAATACTTCAAAATCAGCCACTCATAGAAAAAAAATTAGGTATACAAAAAGATAAAACACATAAAAAAAATAAAACACATAAAAAAGATAAAACACATAAAAAAGATAAAACACATAAAAAAAATAAAACACATAAAAAAAATAAAAAAGATAAAACACATAAAACCCAAAGAGAGAAAATAAATAAAAAAATAAAACAAACCAAAAAAAAATGAGAATAGTTTAAAACACAAATAAAAAATACCTTTTTAAATTAATGTCAATTTTAGAGATTAATTTAAAAAAAGAATCCGATTTAAAAGATAATTTCTCTCAGTTTTTAACACCTATACAAGAATTAAAAGAATTATATGGTGAAATTAATACTCCATTTGCATTCATTTTTCAAATGTTGTCAATTATACCCACAAAATATTTTAAAGAACCTGATTATAAATGGTTAGATGCAGGTGCAGGACATGGAAATTTTTCCATTTGTCTTTTTTTTTTATTATATAAACATTTGAAACAAAGAATACCTAATAACGATGAGAGAAAAACGCATATAATAGAAAATATGATATATATGGTTGAAATAAATGATGTAAATACTACTTATTTAAAAAAAATATTTGGAGAGAAAGCAAATATAGTGGAAGAAAATTATTTAGATTGGTTTCCTACCTTAAACAACAAGTCCTTATTTTTTGATTTTATAATAGGAAATCCTCCTTATAATTTTAATGGATTAAAAAAAGTTCCTACAAAAAGTAATGTTAATAAAAAGGAAGATGGAAAAACAATTTGGAGTATGTTTATATTAAAGAATTTCTCTCTATTAAAAGAAAATGGAAAGATGAATGTTTTAATACCATCAATATGGATGAAACCTGATAAATCAAAAATGTATTATGAGTTTTTGAAATATCAAATTGAAAAAACCCACAATTTAAATGCAAGTGAAATGAATAAATTATTTTCTCTTCAAGTTCAAACCCCAGCATGTTATTTTTTATTAACCAAGAGAGAAAATAAAGGAAAAATAGAATTATTTGACAAAATGAAAAATAAATATATTTCTTTTATTCTCTCATCAAACATTCCTTTACCTCTTTGTTTTACATCAATTGTTCAAAAATGTTTAAAGGTAAAAAATAAATATGGAGGTTTATGTGTAATCAAAACAAATTTACCTCCAAAAAATTGTAAACTATCACATATTAAAAACGAAATATATACTTTCCCAAATATATCGACTACTTTACTTGATAAAGATAAAAATCCTACATTAAAAATAAATTATAGCAAAGAAGCTCTTGTTTTTTCAGGGGAGTCTAAATTAGTAATGGGTCATAAAATGTATGGTTTCCCTTATTTGGATAAAGAAGGTGTTTATGGGATAAGTGCTCGGGATAATTATGTCATAAAAAATAGATCAATTGAAGAATTAGAATTAATTGGTGAATTTCTCTCAACAGAGTTTATATTATTTTTGTTTGAGTGTACAAGATATAGAATGCGTTATTTAGAAAAGTATGTATTTGAATATTTACCTGATTTTTCTTTGATTCCAGAAATTGATAAAATGGAAAAACATAAAAGAAAGGATTATATTTATGAACTATTTGAAATAGACGATGAAGAGAGAAAATATATAGAAAATTATTTTAGAGTAAAATATAAATTTTTTATTTAAACCTGTAAATATTCAAAAGTATAAAAAGTATAAAAAAAAAGTATCATTATTTAGTAAATGAAAATAAGTATTGTATTAATGGCGGCAGGAATGTCATCAAGATTCGGTGGTCAACCCAAAATTTTGAGCAAAATAGGACCCAATAATGAATCTTTATTCGAAATGAGTTTTCTTCAAATTAAGGATTGTTTGCAAATAGAACAAATTCATTTAATTTTAAATGAAAAAACAGGAATGGACATTTATGACGAGGTTCAAAAGGTAGTAAAAAAATATAATTATACTGTTTTACTTACATATCGATTTCAGAAAATACCTCATTTTAGATTAAAACCATGGGGAACAGCAGAAGCATTATCACTAGCTCATGAGTATGTTGAGCATCCTTGTTTAGTTTTAAATAGCGATGACCTTTTTAATAAAAAGGTATTTGAAAATATAAAAGAAAAATGTATTGAGAATAAAAATTATGTAATTGGATTCAGATTAGGAGGAACCTTATCTAAGGGTCAAAAAGCAAATAGAGCATTTATAAATTGTGATGAAAAAGAAAATGTAAATTCTTTGGTAGAAAAATTAAATATACAAGAAGAATTTTATTGTGAATATGAATTAGCGAATAATTATGTGAGTGTTAATCTATTCCTTTTGCAAAAAGAAGCATTAAAAAAAATATTTGAAAAAGTAGATGATTATAAATTAGACAATCCTTTTGATGAAGAAAATGAAATGATGTTGCCTACATTTATTAATGAATTAATTGCAAAAAATAAAATTGAATTAGAATTAATAAAATCTACTGGAAATTGGCAAGGTGTTACATTCAAAGAAGATGTAGAACAAGTCAAAAATAAACTATCATTAATGAATTTCAAGTTTTTTGAATAATTATTCTGACTCAAAAAAAGGAACTACAAAAAAAGAACTACAAAAAAGGTACTATACATTTTTTCGCTTATTTTCTATGTATTTTTATAATATAAAATATATATTCAATATTATAAAATGTCATTTTTGGAAAATATAAAGGAAAAAATAAAAGAAATTATGATTTTAAATAAATCAGTAAAATATATTGTGTTATTAATTATCATTTTTTTATTTTTTATAATATTTTTTATAATAATAAGTTTTTATGTTTTAAAATGGTTTGATAAAAAAATAGATTATGATTACTTTTTATCAAATGATTTTAATAAAGAAAGTAAAAAATTATTGGAAAAATATGGAAATATAGAAATAAAAGAATTTTATTTGATGAATAAACCCTGTTCATTTAAAGGTATAGATAATATAAAATTTGTTATTTTAAATATGACTAGTATGTTTAGATTTAGTAATGAGTTACAAAAATATTTAAACGAAATTCACCCTCTTTTTCCAAATCATACATCATTAGTATTTAAATTAAAATTACCTAATAATGAAATTAAAATGTTGCAATTAGAAAAAGGAAATCATGTTTTATTAAATGAGAATTTCTCTCTTTATAAAAAAAATAATTTATACAAAATTAAATTAAAAAATAAAACAACAATTAATAAAATCATTAATAAAACAATTGAAAGAATTGGGTCGGATTTATTTTTCAAATGGAGTATGTGTAATAATAATTGTCAAACTCTTATGAAAGAATTATTAATTACCACTGATTCTTATGAAGAAAGATTCAAAAAAATATTAATTTGTCAAGCAGATAGTGAAAAGTATTTTTCATCCTTGACTTTATATGCAGCCAATTGTTGGTTAAATTTTTACAATATGATGGAATATATGACTAATTATATAATGAATAATTAGAATTTTCATATATTAAAAATAAAAATTGAAGAATGTTTTTTCCTAATAAAAAAAGAAAATAAAATGAAAATTATCCATACTATTACCACAACACGATTTAATAATGAAACTTTTCAAGAAAATTCTTATTATAGAGATTTGATTAAAAATTCAAATGGTTGTTTATATGGATCACCTATGAAAATAAAAAATACTATTCCACAAGACGCTTATATTTATGTAATTGAAATGAATAATTCTAAAAATAAAATAGAAGGTATTGGATTTATTCAAAATAAAATATATATTGATAAAATATACAGAATTTATAATGAACGAGACTATAATCGCTATATTTATAAAGGAAAAATTAGATTAGATGTGAATGATATTAAAGACGAATATTATAAAAAAGTTATTTATGTATTGGAACAACTTCTTTTTAAAGGAGATAAACACTCAAAAAGAGGACAAGGAATTACAGAAATGCCACTTTGGATACTCAATAATAAATATCAATTCAATTTTGTGGATTGTTTTACAAAAATGTTTTCAAAATTATTACCAAATGTTAGTAATAATTTTAAATTAAATAATTAATTTTACTATCGAGGGAAGGTTTCGATCCTTCGTCCTTCGGATTATGAGCCCGACGCGCTTCCTCTGCGCCACCTCGATTTTTTATCAAGAGTCAACCTCTTAGTATATATAAATATTTTTTTTTTAAGTTTTTACCGTTTATATTATAATTTGTAAATATAAATAAAAATATAACTTTAATTATTATATGGAAAATGAAAATATAGATTTAAATGTGGATAATTATTCGCAAGATGAATTATTAGAATTAATAGGATTATTAGAAAAAGAAAGTATTAATATGAATGATATAAATTCAGAAACACAACCATTAATAAATAAATATGCAAAAGAAGATAATTATGATTTAGCTAATTTTTTTCAACAAATTCAAAATAAACTATTAGATGATTTTGATGATGAAGACGACGAAAATATTCAATTTAATCAACAATCACAAATAGGAAATTTATATCAAAATGAATATCCTTCTCAAAAAGAAATTAATCCAAATCAAGCTAATAAAGTAACCGAAAGAAAACAACAAATTACTGTTTTTGAACAAGATGGAAATTTTGTCATGAATAAAAATCAATTAGGTATTAATAATAATTATACTGTTCCAGTTGCCCAAGGTGTACTAAATCCTAATTTAAAAAATACTACAACACGACTAGTCAATATTGATTCTTCATATAGACAAAATTTGATTCCTTATGATCCTAATCCAAATGGGTCTTCATCTTCAACCAATTATACTTTGGATCTAACTGATATTATAAATAATGTAATTAGTATTAAATTAACTGCATTTCAAATACCATATACTTGGTATTTAATTGACGGTCCATATTTGGGAAACAATTGTTTTTATATTGACAATTCATATATTTCAATTGAAAGTGGAAATTATAATAATAATCAAATAATAACTGAAATTTCAAACAATTTATTACCAGATTTCTCCATTTCTTATAATGAAATTAATGGCAAAGTTTCCATTACAAATGATGGTTCCGATGCTGTAATAACATTTTTTGATCCTGATGGTCATTTATCTTGTCCAACAGCATGTTCTGCCAACCAAAAATTTAATAATAATTTAGGATGGATTCTTGGTTTCAGAGGAAATATTTACGATTTTAGTCCAGAAGATGATTATTATGGTCAACTTATTTATCCAATTAAAAATGGACAAACAATAACGGCTGAATCAATTTTAGATACATTTGGTCCTAAATATTTCTTATTAGTTCTTGATGATTATAATCAAAATCATTTAAATAAAGGACTTATTGGTATTACTTCTACTGAAAAATATGCTGAAATTCCTAATTATTGGAATCCTACATTAAAACAATCAGATGGGGGATGTATTCAAGCACCAGAATCCAAGAAAAAAAATCCGGTTTATGTTATGGAATCACCACAACAATTAACACAAGCACAATTGTATACTTTAAATCAAACCACATTAGCTCGAAATCAAACAACAAATAATGTTATTACATCTCCGACAACAACAGATGTATTAGCATTAATTCCCCTAAGAACAATTAATAATTTAGAATTTGGAAAACAAATAATAGATGATTTTAATTTAGATGATGCAGAAAGAGTTTATTTTGGTCCTGTTGATATTGAAAGAATGAAAGTAAAATTAGTGGATGATAAAGGTTTTACAGTAAATTTAAATGGCAATAATTGGTCATTTACATTAAGTACTACTAGTTTATATCAATATTAATTGTACCTTTTACATTATTTACTATTGCATGGGACCAGGTACTTGATCTTTTTCTAAGTTTGTAATATACTCTTTACTACAAGTAAATTTAAATGGACTTGGATAGTAATATTTTCCATTAAAATTATAATTATTCGAAATATAATTAGCTCCGATTTTTACTGGAATATTAATAAATTTAGTTAATTTTAAATATGATCTCTCATTTTTCAAATAACAAGAGCCTCGCGAAGATGAGTTTTCAACATTATTTGCATAGAAAATTCTATATGATGGATCAACAATTATTCCTCCTCCTCCTGGATTTGATGGTGAAACATAACTGACAGATGATGTTAATTTAGGAGGGTAATTAAATGTATTGGCTTGTTTACCTGTTCCTGCTTGTGAATCAATTGAAATAACTCCACTTAAATCTTCAATTAACAAATTACCAACCCATATTTGGTTAAGAGAACCTAAATCAATTCTTATTGGATCATATATCCATTTTCCATTTGTTACATTTAATAATGTTTCATAATTTTGTGCTCCTATTAAACACTGTGTACCATCTGTCGATGCGAAAATATTACTTCTATATACTCCTCTAAATCTACCAGATGGTGTAAATTTTGTTAAATAGCCGTTATTTCTTGCCAAATTAATGCCAAATGTATATAATTCAACACTCTTCTTTTTATTTATATATTCACCAGCATCTAATCCATTTGAAATATTTGCAAAACATTTATTTGAAGCCATTACTAATATATAATATTAATTTATTTTTTAAGTAAAAAAACATGAAAATGTACAAAGTCCTTCAATAATATTATTGTTCATTTGCTATTGTTTTTGCTATTGTTTTTGCTGTTGTTTTTGCTTTTACTGTTGTTTTTGCTTTTACTGTTGCTTTTGCTTTTACTGTTGCTTTTGCTTTTACTGTTGCTTTTGATTTTATTTTTTTTTTTAATAGTTTCAAATCGGCTATTTCAATATGTATTTTAAATTTTTTATTTATTTTATCGTAACATGAAAAACAAATGTTTAATGTTTCATCATTTATATGTGTATAGGTTTCACATATTTCATTTTTACATTTATATTCATTACATTCGCAACATATATTATCAGGCTCTTCATATAGTATCATTTCTTTTAACATTTTATAACTAAAATTGTCATAAATACTATATGAATTTAAATTTGATTTTATCCCATCTTGTATTAGACATTGAAGAGGATTTGAGACAGATGTCATTTTATCAGTTAAAACGCTTAATTTATAATGCTTAATTTATAATGCTTAATTTATTTTAATTCATAACAAATGTAATTGGAAAATTCAATTTTTTTTGTTCATCATACAGTAACAAAGGTGTAAATAAACACAGTTGCATAACTTGTAATTATAATAGAAAACCAATAATACAAGTCTTTATAACTCAACATATATCCATGATCCCAATCACCTAATATATATTTAACTAATAAACCAACAATAATGGGAATCATTACAATTTTTGGAAAATTAGATTTATTTGGAAGAATACTTAAAACAATACTTAATGTAAAAGATAATAATATTGTACTTATGTGTTTTTGTTCAAACTTCATATACAAAATATTAACATTTTATTTTACACCTTTAATTTTGAAAAATCCATTTTTCCAAAGTTCTTTTTAAATGATGAATCAATATTTTTTAATTGATTTTCCATATTTCCAACCTGATTATTTACATTAAATCCATAACATTTTTTAACTGCACTATTATACCCTGTTATATAACCAATAAAGTAAAATATGTATTTTAAAGTATAATTATAAAAACTCTTTATTGGTTTTCTTATAAATTTAGGTACAATAGCATTATATAAAGCAAAATATACATTTAATGACTCTTTAATCATATAGACTATCATACATCCTGGTAGGTTCACAATTTTATCACCTATTTTTTTTAATATATAAAAAATTTGAGTAAAAATATGACCTATTCCAACAAACATATCTTCCATGGGTTTTATGATTCCCTTATACATTATATGTCCAAATTGAGTAAAAAAAGCTGTAAATTTCTTAGTTATTAATACTTCAACTTGATCTGTTACTTCATTTATTTTATTTTCAAGGCTATTAATTTGAGAAGAAACTTGATCCGCTTGTTCGGAAATTTTACTATTTAAAGAATTAAATTTTTCAGTTGTTGTTTTCTCTATTTTTTTTGATGCTTGATCTATTTGTTTTGGAAATTGACTTACTTGTTTTCCTACTTTTCCAATATCTTTTATTGCACTGTCTAATTTTCCAACATCAAAATTTTCTATATTATTTTTCATAAAAAATATTTTTATTATTTTGTAAATAATTGCTAAAATTATAATAAAAAACATAATTTTTATCAAATTAATATTTTCTATATTAAAAATATTTTTTATATTCATATTATTTAAATTGCTCATATTATTTAAATTGCTCATATTATATTATAAGTATAAATTATTTTTATTTAATTATATTTTGTCCCAGTATAAATCTTCAACGGTTTAAATTGTAAAATTTGAAATAGAAGATGAAACTTTATTTATTTGTTTCATTAAATATTGTATACTATTAAAAAAATTAGCAATAGCTTTATCAATTCTTAATGTTTCTAATGCCTTTTCAGCCTGTTTTTTAATTTCTTCAGCTGTTTTTGCTACTTCTGATGCAACTGGTGCAGCTGTTTTTGCTACTTCTGTAACTACTGGTGCAGCTGTTTTTGCTACTTCTGATGCAACTGGTGCAGCTGTT